>ENA-ORTP01000023-ORTP01000023.1-human-gut-metagenome-genome-assembly--contig:-NODE-23-length-186995-cov-5.281433_pt1 | contig 186995 bp, 202 predicted proteins | sample MGYA00241913_ERZ509190 | MGnify/ENA primary metagenome ERZ509190 (study PRJEB26280, sample SAMEA2338839) | human gut metagenome | biome: human gut; feature: human-associated habitat; material: faeces...
TCTCACTAAACTCATTCTCAACCAAAACAATTCTTCTTTTAATCCTATTGTGTAGAAAATGGTAACAATTAACGAAAATTTACCATTTACATTTTGTACTTTTTCATTTTGAAGGTATAATTTTATCAGAAGTATGTGAGATAGGAATTTGACAATTTCAGTCGTTAAAAATAAGACAGTCATAATGCTTTTAGCGCTGGGGATGATAATGGGACAATCATGCCCTTCTTTAGCTGCAACTCCAAAATGGAAATTTTGGCAAAAAAATAAACAAATGGAACAACCTGTTCCGGAAGAAAATGAAGAAAACAGGCAAGACTCTTTATGGGAAAATCTTCAGCCTGATACAAAAAATTTACAAGCAGAAAAAACACAATCATCCTCTGATATTAAAGTACATTCTGTTGAAATCACAGGGAATAATCTGGTTGATACATCAGAAATCATGCAATTTGTAAAAATTCAAGCTGGTGATCCATACAGCGTTGATATTGTGCAGCAAAATCTTAAAGCTATATATGATATGGGATATTTCAGCGAAAAAATGAAAGCTATCCCTGTAAAAATTGATGATAAAAATATAAAATTAAAAATAATTGTTCAAGAAAACATTCCAATCACAGACTTCAATATTACAGGCAACAATTCTGTAGCAACAGGCGACTTGTTGCAAATTCTCAACCCGTTAATGAACAAGCCTCAAAATATTCTTAAATTGAATGAGGCAATAACAGAAATACAGGAATATTATGCAAGTCAGGGGTATATTCTGGCAAGAGTAACCAGCATAACAGACGATCCTGACGGTATGGTAAATTTAACAATAGACGAAGGCAAAATCGGCGCCATTATCATTGAAGGCAACAAGAAAACAAAAGAATTTGTTGTAAAAAGAAACATTTTAACACAGCCTGGCACCATTTATAATGAAAACCTAATAAAACAGGATTTGATGAGATTATACGGAACTCAGGCATTCAAAGATGTAAAAAGAACAATAGAACGCAATGAAGAGAATCCTGATGTATATGATGTAACAATACATCTTGAAGAACAGAGAACAGGAACAATTTCTATAGGCGGTGGTCTTGATACCGCAACAGGTTTGTTTGGTACCGGAGGATTTACGGATAACAACTTCCGTGGTTTAGGTCAAAGAGTTTCTCTCAGCTTGTTAGCCGGTACAGGTGTAGTTATGGCAGACAGCTCTATGTTAAACAGAGCAAACTTACAAGCAGAATTGAGCTGGTTTGAACCCAAATTTAGAGGAACAGATAATTCTTTAATGGTTAAAGCTTTTGGACGTGACTTTGCCAGCTACCAGATTCCTCTCGCAGTTGAACAACGTTTTGGTATTGAATCAACAATATCAAGAGCATTTACAAACTATCCTCATCTGACAGGCTCATTTGGTGTAGGCATAGAGAATGTACATGTTAAAGAAGGTGACGGAAACCAGATTGCCAGCTTGTATGCTGCACATAATATTCCCATATCAGAACGTGCAAAACAATTACAAGGCGGTTTATTCCTTTCTTTATCACCCAGCTTAATTTACGACACGAGAGACAGCACAACACTACCGAGAAAAGGGGTATTTGCTAACGTACGCTTTGATGAACAAATTGCTTTAGACGGATTTGAAAACACATTCGGTAAATTAAGCGGTAGCATCAAGAGATATTATCCTGTGGCGAAAAAATCGTCCGTATCACTTGCCTTTAGAGCAGGAGGGAAAATCCACGGAGATATGCCTGAAGTAATGGCATACAGATTAGGTGGTCCTTATACGGTTAGAGGTTTCAGAATGAGCGGTATAGGTACAGGTTCCGGCTTTATGATGGGTTCAGCCGAGTTTCAAACACCAATCCCGTTTATCGACAGAATCACAGATGCTAAATTCCTTGATAACATAAGAATTGCAGCGTTTGTTGATGCTGGTCAAATCTACGGTTCTACTGTTACAAACGAAATCTACAATAGACCGATTCATGCTATTACAGCAGGTGTTGGTGTGAGAGTGTTTGTGCCGGGTGTCGGACCTTTAAGTATAGACTGGGGTTACCCGCTTACCGGTGTACCTGCCGGAACATCAAAAGGTGCATTTACTTTTGGTGTAGGAGACTTCTTCTATTAATACCAGCCATGACGGTTATTTCAATTTATTTTATTTTGACTTATAAAAAATGAACAATATAATTAATATAATCGTTAATAAAAATGTATATTATGAAACGGAGGAATAAATATGATGAATGTAAAAACAAAAAAAATGGTTTCATCACTCCTATTAGCATCATTGCTCACAATTGGCGCAGGTTTTGCACAAACAGATAATACAGCGGCAAATGCACAATACACACAACAATTCCAGCCGTTACAGGGTAAAGTTATATATGTACCTTCAGGCACTACTTTCCCGGCAACTGCAACAATGGAGTTATCATCAGAAAGCTTAAATCTTGGCCAGAGTGTATGCATAGCATTGTCTAAAAATTTCTACTACAATAACACATTAGTTGCACCAATAGGCAGCTCTGTAAATGGTACTGTCATTCAGGTAAAAAAAGCCGGCAGAGCAGGTATAAACGGTCAATTAATGGTAAAATTCACTAATATCGTTACACCTTACGGACAAATGATACCAATTTCCGGAAAAATTCAGACTGATGATGGTACAGGATTGATAAAAGGCGGAACAAAAATGGATTCAGCAACAGATTACGCTAAAGATATAGCTGTAGGTACAGCTGCAGGTGCTGTTGCAGGCGTTATTTTTGGACCACTTTCCGGAGGCAAAGTTGGCAAAGGTGCAGCTTACGGCACAGCAGTTGGTGCAACTGCCGGGCTTGCAAAATCATTGTGGGACAGAGGGACTCCCGCAGTTGTGCCAGCTGGTACGGAAGTAAATATTGTAATTGACCAACAGATTACATTTACACCGCAACAAAGTTACCAATACTAATAAGAAACTTGGGTAATTTGTTTTATGGTTTAAATTTTGCTAAACTATATGACAAAAGAGATTTGGGGAAGAAATGACATTACTAGGTAACATCAATATATACGAAGAAGACGAAGAAGAAATAAAAGATACCAAATATACATATGGTATCTACAAAAAAGAGGATAAGAATGATATATCCTTATCCAAGTGTTTCGCTTTTTCAGCAATATTACACCCTGTTGTTGCAGGGTTAATATGGTTGGGTATTTTTATCCTGACGCTTTTGGGAATAACTTTTTCAGTTTTTGAAAAACCACAGCAAAAGCCAAAGGATATTGAATTTGTACTTGTAAATAAAGAAGGAACCCCTATTAATAAAAATACAAAGTACAGATCTGACAGAAATTCAAGAGCCGGAGGCATACACGACCCTAAGCGTCCTGTATCACAACCTCAAGCAGCATCACAGCCCAGCAAACCTCAACAGGCTGCTCCTGTACAAAAGGCTCCGCAAAAGCAGCAAAGAGCGCAGCAGCCTGCCCAGAAGCAAGCTCAACAGCCTAAAAAAGCTGCACCTAAAAAACAACAATCATTCCAAATGCCATGGGCACCGCAAAAGACAACAAAACCACCAACTCCACAAGGTGTGCCAAAGGCTCCCGCTGCTGCACCAAGACCTGCAGTAAAGCCAAGTGCTCCAAAAGTTAATAAACCAAGTGGTAGTTTCAATATACCTGTACCAAAAGTTTCTGCACCAAAAGTAGCTGGTCCGTCAGGAGGTCCGATTGCGGGTTCAAATACAGGTTCAGGCTCAAAAAGCGGTTCTGCTGGAACAGGTAGTAAATCATCTCCTTCACCAAGCTTCTCTCCAAGCGGAGGCAGCTCGTCAGGCGGTAGATTCTCCCCCGGCAGTGCAGGCAGAGGCGGCAATGTAGGTAACCCAGGGCCCGGCAACCCTAAAGGAGCTCCTGGTATAGATGCACTCAAAGAACCTGATTTTGGTCCTTACATGAGAGAACTCCAAAGAAGGATTAAAATGAATTGGGAGCCGCCAAAAGGTAATGAAAGTAAAAGAGTTGTGCTCTTATTTAAAATAGCCAGAGACGGAAGATTGATTTCGCACAGGGTATACAAATCCTCCGGTCTTCCTGCGGCAGACAGAGCAGCAATGCATGCGGTAGAGCTTACAGCACCGTTTAAACCATTACCGCCGGAATATAAAGGAGACAGCGTAGATATCCAGTTTACATTTGACTATAATGTATTTGGCGCTACAGCATACTAAAATAACGAAGAAAGTAATCAATAACTAATAGAAAGAGGACGTACAAATGGACTTATTATTAAAAGCTATGATAGAGGATCTTTGGATTGTTGCACCGATTATTCTCTGCTCATTTTTGACAGTGGCAGTTGCAGTTAACAGATTTTACTATTACAACAAAAACAAAAGAGATGTTGTTTTGTTTATTCCTAAATTGCAAAAAGAACTCGCTCGTAACAACCTTGATTCAGCACAGAATTTAAGCGTACAATTAGGCGGGATTATTGGAGAAGTTTCAGAAGAAGCTGTCAGAATATTTTCTGAACAAAAAAATGGTTTTTCACGTTCATTTGATATTGCATCAAGCCTTGCAACAAGAAAACTTGAATCACACTTAACAATCCTTGGTACTATCGGAGGCGTTTGCCCATTTTTAGGTTTGTTCGGTACAGTTGTAAGAATCCTTTATACATTCCAAGATTTGGCAGTACAAGGTAATCAATCAGCAGCGGTTGCTTCAGGTATTGCATCAGCTTTGATTGCAACAGCATTAGGTTTGGGTGTTGCGATCGTTGCAGTAGTTTTATACAACTACTTCCAATCCATGGTTAAAAGATTTGAAGATGACTTTCAGCTTATCAAATTGCTCTTCTTAAGCTTTGTTGACAGCAATGAAGAAGTAGTTATAAATCAACCCACAAACATTGCTTTATAAGAAAATAAATTTTCATATTAAAGGGAAAACAAATGGCTTTCAAAACATCAAAAGGTAAAGAAGCTCTTTTTACAGAGATAAACATAACACCGCTCACAGATATTTTTCTTGTATTGTTGATTATAATGATGGTAATAGCACCAACATTTCAATCTAATGACAGCAGCATAAAAATGCCTGAGATTAACAGCGGATTGTCTGTAGAACAGAAAAATGCAACGATTTCTGTAACAAAAGACGGAAAATTCTTTGTAAACGGATCTCAAATACAGGAAAGCGACCTATATAATCAGCTTGTGGCTTTAAAACCTTCATTAGAAAAAAAAGAAGTAGTTGTTAAAGCTGATGAAAGCGTTAAGAGCAGAGAAATAATGAAAATTATGAAAGCAGCTCAAGACGCAGAGTTTGAAAAACTGGTTGTTGCAGGGGAACCTCTTTCTAAAAAAGAACAAAAAAAGCTTGAAACAACGCAAAAACAAACTCAAACAACAACAGTGCCTGTAAAAACAGAAGATGAATACAGATCTACAGTTGGCGAAATACCATCTGAAGAATAAGGAAACAAAGCTATGTCAAGCAGAGACAGAAATACATTCAACGAAATCAATATAACACCATTAACAGACATTTTTTTGGTACTTTTGATTATTATGATGGTTATTGCACCATTACTTGACCAGCAGGGGTTAAACCTTGCCGTGCCAAACAATGTTGAAGTACAAGATGTAAAACAGGATAACAAACTTATTTCTGTTACTGTAAGTGATGATGACAGATATTTTATAGATGAGAGTGAAGTAGCGGTTACACAGCTTGAAAATGTTATAAAACAAAAATCAAAAACACTCCCTGAAGGGGTTTTAATACTGGCTCAACCTGAAGCATCTCACGGAGCTGTTGTCAAACTTATGGACAAAGCAAGAGATGCTGGAGTTACAAATATTTCTATATCAGAATCGTAGAATTAAAGTATATTTAGATAAAAGACTTTACGAGTGTCGGAATTAACAATATAATGGATTTATGAGCGAAGGGTTAACATCAAAATTTTTAAAACAGGCTTTTCAATTTCAGGAAGAAAAGCACTATAAGCAGGCAATAGAGGCTCTATACAAAGCTTTGTGCATAGAAAGTGACAATATAGAAATATTGTCTCAAATTTCGCATTTATATTATTTGATGAACAATTTTGAGCGTTCGTTGGAATATGCGGAAAAAATCCTTGATATAAACCCTGACCATATTGAAACATTAAAGATAGTTGTTAATATCAATAAAATTAACAAAAAATACGCTAGAGCTCTTAACTTTGCTCAAAAATTATATAAACTATCACCGCAGTTGGAACATTTTACAACATATCTTGAAATGTTGACTGAATGCAGCCAATTTAACACGGTTATAAATGAGATTGAAGAATCAAAATTCAACTTTGAAGAAAGAAAAAATGAAAAACTTCTTTTAATTGAAGGGTACGCAAGATTAAAACTAAATCAAATTTTCAAAGCAATAGGTGTTTTTCAGGAAATTATTAAACTATATCCGCAAAATACTGACGCAAGGTTTTATCTTGGGGTTATATACTATCAAAAACATCAAGAAGCTGATGCTGAAAAGCTTTTTAACAGCATATTAGATGAAATACAATGTGATAGGACATATAACTACTTAGGTCTGTTGAAACTGGATCAGCACAAACTAGCAGATGCAATCAACTATTTTCAATTTGCTATAAAGATTGAACAAAACAATGCATTTTATCATTACAACCTAGGTACAGCATATTCGCTTAACGGTTGGCTTGTAGAGGCCGAAAATTCATTTAAAAATGCAGTCTCTCTTGAGCCGGACAATGTTGTATATAATTATGCACTTGCATACTTGTATTATGAAAGACACGATTTAAAAAAAGCATTTGAAAGCATTGAACATATTTTAAAAATTGATGCGAATTATACTGATGCAATAATACTAAAAGCTCTGATTGATGCAAAAAACGGAAATATCATATCTGCCAAAAACTCTCTTCAACAACTGACAGAAAAAGTTACAAATAACGACTTTTTGTATTATGCAATGGCCAAAATTTATAAAGAATTTCCAATGTATAAAGAAGCTGTAGATTGCCTGCAGCAAGCTCTTTTTATAAAACCCGAATCACTTGAATACTTGAGCGAACTTGCTGATTGCTATTGTGAACTTGAAAAATATGATGTTGCCCAAGACATTGTCACTAAGGTTTTATACCTAAACAAACATTTTATATATGCTCATTTGCTTCAGGCAAAACTGTATTTGAGACAGGGAAAATATCAGGAAGCAACAAAGATTGTTGATAATGCAATTAAATTGGACAGCAGCTGTGCAGAAGCATACAAATATAAAGCAACAATATTGGCTGCTCAAGGTTTAAAAAACCGTTCAATAGATAATGCAAAAATTGCGGTATCCTTGCAACCGGCAAATCATAAATATTATGCATTTCTTGCAAAGCTGTATTTTGACGCTCAAGAATATGATAATGCATTTTTGTATTACAAAGAAGCATCAATGCTTGATGAATTGAATGTTGATTATCTTTATAATGCAGCTCTATCAGCAGACAAAGATGATGATTTTGTCAATGCATCTAATTATTATTCGTATGCTTTGAGACAGGAACCCTTTAATAATCTTATTATTTACGAGTATGTTGACCTTTTAAAACGACACAACAGACTAAAACAGGCTCTCAATCTGCTTAAATCAAAAATTGATACAGTAGATTCGGAAAATGTTGAAAAAGTTTTAAAGCAAAAATATAAAGAGCTAAAAGCAGAAGATGAACAACCATTCTTTAAAAAGGTAGGAAAATACTTTACCAGTACAATGCACCGTATTTTTCCCAGGGCTTAATTTTTTCTTTAATAAAATCTTTCATCTCTTTAACTGTTTTACCTTTTTCAGGCAAAACTTTATCTTCCGGTAGCAGCTCGAGCTCTAGAAGATATTCTTTCAGTGCTCTGACAGAAGCTTTGACTTTTTCTTTTTGCATAAATTGCCACCCTTTAAAGCCGCATCCCGGAGGAAATAAAGACCAACCATTCCTGGGGGCTCTTCTGCAACAATCCGGGCGTGTAGCATGGATTGCGCATTTGTTATCTTCTGTAAGGTGAGGACAATGAAAAAAAGTCACTTTAGATTCATCAAAATCCGGGTTATTTTTTCTTAACTGGTTTAATATATTTTCAACATGATCAGGCACAGCAGCTCTTGCTTCGTCAACAGAATCGTATCTTACAAATACTTCAACAAAAACTTTTGCCTCTTCCTGACCCTGTTTTGCAAGCTCTACCAATTCTTCCCATGAATAAGGTGTTGTAATAGCCTTACAGCACTTGCCACACATGTTGCACAAATGCTGCGGGAAATCACTTAAATACTCAACCGGTTCTTTAGAAATTTCTATGTCCATAACAGGATTATAAAATAAAAAAGCAAGGAAGTTAAATCCTTGCTTTTTTTATTATGTTATTGATGCGCTATTGTTTTGCTTTTTCTTTTGCTTCTTTCAGTTTTACATCTACTTTGTTCATAAATGTATCAACAAGTTCCTGTGTAGAGAAAGAATTTCTGTTAGATATGTAATTGAAATAGTCTTTTGAAAGGAACCTGAGGCCTTCAGGCTTAGTTGTATTAAAGTTGAAGGTTGTCATGGTTTCTTGCATTGAGTCATTTACAATTGAATCAATTTCAGTTGAGCTGACATTGCAGCCTTCTGCGATTAACGAAGCTTTTAATGCGGCAGCTACCTGCTGTAATTTTGCCTTTGCAGTATTATACAATGCTGTATGGTCATTATTTTTAACTTTTACATTACGATTGTATTCATTACCGAGACTGTCTGCAATTACATTTTCTTTATCATATGTAGCTTGAGACGGGTCATTTTTAGCAGCATTTTTTGTTTTTGAAGCAGCATTAAAGTTATCAAGGAAGGTATTTGTTAATGCTTGGAGGTTGTAGACATAACGGCCTTTGCTTGTACCGCTTCTTCTCAAGAAGACAAAAGCCTGTTCATCAGCACCTGTATTGTAGTTTCCGTGGCCGTTTCTTCTGCTTACGTTTTGAGTAAATGTTGCTAGTGTATCATTTATTGCATCATTAATATATTTTTGTATTTCAGCCTCATCATAAGCAGTACCAAGTTCTGACTTAAGTTGTGCCTTTAAAGACTCTGCAAGAGTATTTAAGTCGGCTTTGGCCATATTTTGAATTTCGTCTAATCTGCCGTCATCTTGCTTGCCTCTGCTGGTAGAACGGCTTACATTAGCCTGATATTCAGAGAATAATGCGCTGTTGTAAATAACATTATCCCTTGTTGCACCTGTTACTTCTATTGGTTTTGTAGAATCAACTGCTTTTACCAATTGATCACCTGTATAAGCATCAAGCATCTTTGTTACAAGTTCCTGTGCTTGAGTTTTTAGCTGTGCAATTTCATCAGGATCAGCAGAAGCTTTTAGATTAGTAATCAAAGTTTGAAGTGTTTTAAAATCTGTTGAGTTTTTATAATCAGCATTCAAGCCTTCCATTACTGGTATATTTTCCATATCATTAAGCAGCTGGTTGATAATCAAATTAGTAGCTGATGATATCAAATTTGATTTTTCTTCTGCGGAAATATTTCCGTTAGCTGCAGCAGCGTCAGAGATAGAAACCATATTTTGATAATCAGATTCCAAACCTGATGCGCTTCTTGTCAATGCTTGTTGAGATTGATCAAGACGGGCTTTTTGTTGAGTTATAAAGTTTGAAAATTCAGCTTGAATTTCATTATCAGACATACTTGTTGCAAATCTGCCTTCTTCTGCCATTTTTGCAGCAAATTTGGTTATACAATTTGTAGCAAAAGTATTAAGTTTAGCTTTTTCGCTATCACTCATATCAGCAGTAATTTGAGATTCAGCCCAGTTATCAGCATAGCCCTTTACTTTTTCTGTTACAGCAGCTTCTTCTTTTGCCTGTGCATATGTTTCTATTGAATCTGCAACTTTGTCACGCCCTATTTCATTTAACATTTTATTCAGGCTATTTTGAGCAGTTGTCATGTACTGCTGCATCTGTATGGGATCTGCAGTATCTTTCAACTCGTTTATTGCTTGCATAGCTGCTTTGTAGTTTTCGTTTTTGGTGTAATTTGGGTCAATATTTTTCAAAAAGTCAGCATTGACACTATCACCCATCATCATACCCATCAAATACTGAACGGATTTATTCCTGATAGAATTCCATTCTGAATTTGAAATATTGTTGTTTGCAACAGCATTACGAGTAAGATTTGTCATACTGTCAAAATTTGTGTCAACATTGTTTTTATAACCTGAAACGGTAGAGTTCACAGTGTTCATAACAGCATTATTATTTGCAATTGCTTCGTCCATTTTTGTCTGGAAGTCGCTTACAACTTTTTGCATATCCCAAGGTCCTTCCGGGCTTTGAGCAAGATAATCTGTTATAAAAGAAGTTGATGTTGTGGAAATAAGCTTTTGTATTGCTGCACGCTCATTATCAGTAATTTCTGGGTGCTGAGTCATATACTGTTCCACAAATTCATCAGCAACAATAGACATATTCGACTTGAACTCATCTTCTGTTTCAGCACTTTGTGTGACACCTGCTTTTTGTGCATTGGCAAACAAGCCATCTGCTGCATTGTCATCTATAGCAACGTCACCTTCTGCATCCTGACTGTTGCCAGACAACCAAGACCATTGTGCCTTCACCTCTGCTTCAGAAATTTTGTCGTCACCATCCGTATCCAGTTGTTGAATTTCTTCTGTAGACCAAGCCTTCATTGTGAATGGATTAAAATTTACACCGTCAACCATTTTAATACTCCTTTTATAAGTAATTGATATAACTTTCTTAGAGATTACTCCTTATAGTTTCCCTGTAATCTTCTTTTCGACATTTGTTTTAATAAACTTTAGGATAATAAGATAAATGTTAATTTTTTGTTACAAAGGATCAAAAAATTAGCACATATGAAAGAGAAATTACGTTTATATATAAGTAAAGTGTAAGGTGAAAGTATGCAGAATTATCAGGTAGGTTATCAACCTAATATACAAACCAAAACGCAAACACAAGCTGTACCTGCGGCTCAAAATAATACTGCAACAGGTGCAACATTCAATATCGGCACAGGAACACCCGGCTCGATACCGGCAAACGGTGCTAACGGAGTGGTTATCAATATTATGGGTGCTTCTGTAAACCCTAACGGAGCAAACATTAATAATACATACAATACAACGCAAACAGGCCAGGCACCTGCACCCACTCAGGCTTATGACAAAAGCTACTACACAATGCCGGCAATGCAGACAACACCCACTGTACCGGTAGCAGCTTCTAGCTTAAACGATAAAAAAACAGAAGACAAACCCAAAAAGGATATTGTATTATTAACAGACGATTATATAAAAACGCTTGAAAATTATTTAAGAAATGACAACCCAGACATAAAACTTATGGGTGCCAAAGAAGTAATGAAAAGATTCAGAGAAGATGAATCAAGAAAAGGTGACCCTGCCTTGACAGCTTTATTGAATTTAATGCTTCAAAGTAAATACTCATCAGTTAAAATGATAGGTATGGGAATACTGGAAAACGGATGGGCTCAAGGAGACAGCCTGACACAACAGCTTCTTGGCCAAATACAACACTCTAAATCCGGCTATGGATTAGATGCACTTGATGCAGCACAGGCAGCATTAAAAACAGCAGGGCAAACAATCAAGGTTGTTGATAACAATCCTCCAAAACCAAAAGAAACAAAAACCGACAAAAAAGATAAGTAACAGGTCTAACTATGAATAAATGGAATGTAGCAGCAAAAATAGCAGGTGGTGTTGTAGCAGGCGCAGTCTTGTATAATGCACACGAAGTAGGCAAGAAAACCTCGGCAGAACATGTAAAAGAAGCTGCCGCAAACAGGCTGACAGGCATTTATATGCGTTCTCGCAGAATGGAAGACCTGAGTGAGACAACAAGCAAACTAAAAGATAAATATTTTAGAGACAATGCTGATTGGAATTTTCCTGATAAAATTAACGCTGTTAAGGGATATTTTTCAGGAGCATTTTCTCAGCTTGCATCGGATATTATTCCTGCAGGACTGGCAACAGGAGCATTATTATGCAAGAAATTTTCTAAATTTTTCAGTCTTGCATTACTTGCATACGGTATAAAATATCTCTTCTGCGATATTATTGACATAGGACGCCCTAACCATTTAAAAGGTGAGTAGCAAATCCGGTTATTCCGTTTTCGCATATTGCATAATCAACATTTTTATCATGTTGTTCAACAGGAATATCATTAAAGATTAGCCTTTTAGATATAGGAACAACCTTTAATGTATTGTCCGTTAAATGACAAATAAATTTGTCATAACAGCCTTTGCCGTATCCCAAACGAAAACCTCTTGTATCTATAGCAAGTGCAGGAATAAATATCATATCTAACACGGAAAAATCTCTAACAGGTACACCGATTGGTTCATTAATATTAAAAGCTCCTTTTTTAAAACCAGAGTTTTCTTCATACAACACAGGATAAATATTATTGTTTTCATCAAGAATAGGAAAATAAAAAGATTTTGTTTTATCTTTAACAAGTTGGAGCAAAGAAATTTCTGTACCTATTGGATAAAATAACATCACATGTCTGGCAGCCCGGTATTTTTCCCACAACAAAATTTGAGAACAAATGTCTCTTGAACAAGCTTCAACATCGAGCATTGAACGAATAGATTTTGCATAATGTCTTGTATTATTTTTCTTCTGATTCATAGCACAAATTTATTATACTCCAATATTGCACTTGCGATTATACACCTTTACACATATGTAATTTAACATTATAATGTATAAACCAGATTAGCAAAATAGCATTATGAACAGAAAAGAATTAAGTAAAAAGTTACGATTAGCCAGGATCGAATCGGGACTAAAACAAGAGGAAATAGCAGAATTAATGAATCTGCCTATTTCAGGTATCTCTGTTATTGAAAAAGGTTCCAGAAAAGTAGATGTTATTGAATTGCTCAAATTTGCACAATACTATAACAAACCTGTTGAATGGTTCCTTTACGATAAACAAGATACAAATAGCCGCCGTTGGTATGACAAAGACCAAAAACTTGCTGAGGCAATCACTTTACTTCAAAAAGCTCCTATCAAGTACCAAAAAAGTTGTGCTTGTGCCATAATAGGATTCTTGAAGGAAAGCGGACTTGTTAAGTAATGGCACAAACAGACGATAATAAACTGTATAACCCGGAATTTCTACAACACGGATACATTCAGGTTTATACCGGCAACGGCAAAGGAAAAACCACAGCTTCTTTAGGGTTGGCAATGCGCGCACTGGGAAGAGGCTGGAAAGTTCTTATCGTCATGTTTACAAAAGGCGGAAATGACTATGGAGAATTAATCTTTTTCTCCACACTTTGTCCTGAATTAAAGGACAAAGTTAAAATAGTACAAGCCGGGCTGGACAGAATCGTATATTCAACAAATATGTCTGCTGATGACTCAAAGCAGATACAAAAGGGCTGGGAAATTGCAAAAAAAGCAATACAACATGATGAATACCAGCTCATTATTCTTGATGAAGCAAATATAGCACTGGATTTAAACCTCATTGACCTTAATGAAATGATTGATGTTCTAAAAAACAAACCTGAAGAAATGGAAATAGTACTAACAGGACGTAATGCAAAGGAAGAAATTATTGATATTGCACATCTGGTTTCGGAAATTAAGCCTGTAAAACATTATTGGGATAAAGGCATTAAGGCACGTAAAGGAATCGAATTTTAATATTGCTATTTTGCGATATTTGACATAAATTATATATAATAATAGAGGATTTAAGGAGAATAAAGATATGGCTCAACAGTTTCCGTCGCAGCAATACAAAACAAGACTTGCTTTACTGGTGTTTTTAAAAGGAGCTTCTGCCCCTATGGTGCTCTATTTTGAAGACCCTAAAGCTGTATTTGATGAAATTCTACCTTTAATAAGAGTTCAATCATCTGTGGGCAAGCTTATTGAAAAAGAAGCAACAGGCCCTATAAAGAAAGTAGCAATTATGTCTAACCAGATAGCTTCAATTGCTCTTCAAGAAGAAGTCTGCCAGTAGTAACTTATACAAAAGAGGTTAAATTTTCGGTATTTTAATGAAAATAGTTGAAATCAAAAACAGTTTAGCAAAATTATATTACAAACCTTCAGAATTACCGCTGCTATTATCTGATTTTTTGACAATAGATGACGGAAATAAAAAACTACTTTCTCAAGTTGTATCTATTGAATCAACCAATACAGAAAGCACCAATTGTGCTATTTTGAAATTTTCTTTGGACATCAATGAAAATAACACCTATGCGCTCTATAGCGGTTACACACCGGCTTTAGATGCCAAAATCGAAAAAACACCGACAAACATTATCGATTCTGTGTTTTCTTCGGCATACAAAACCATTTTGATTGGTAATTTAACTGGTTCAACACAGGCAGAAATCAATCTAAATGCATCTGTAATTGATAAATTTCTGTACCTTCAATCCGACCGCATTGAAGATACTCAAAAATTTATTTCAAAACTTGTCGAATTTAATAATGACAACGGGCTAAAAACATTATTAATCGACTTTGACGGAATTGCAGAGTATTCAAACACCAATGTTATAGAGCTGGGCAAAGAGTTTAAGCTGCCCATTGGCAACGAAACACTAAATTATATATACGAATATGATCTTACGGGCCTGACTCTGGAACAAAAAACAATAGTTCAAGATATTATACTGGAAATTCAAGAATACATAAACACTCTTGAGTCCGGATTTATACCGTTTAACACTTTGTTGGAGGTTGTAAACGATATTTATGACAGCGATAAATCTACCGGTATAATTTTACTCAGAAACAAATTATTAAAATACAAACAATTTGATATTTTTGCTTCTACTCAAGAAGAAATTGATACACTTGAATTGTCATTAAAGAACAATAATGTGACAGTTTTGAGTATAGCCGGGCTAAATAAAAACTGGCAAAAAGAAGCTGTTGACTTCGCAGTAAATAATATAAAAGAAAATTATTATTTCATACTTGAAGCAACTGACGAAATTACTGATAAACAATTGATAAATAAGATTTATAAATCTCCAAATATAAAACCAATTGTAAGCTCAAGATATGATTATGTTAATGCAAATCTTGTAAAATCTTATGCAAAAAATCTGGTTTTATTCAAACCGGAAGAACAGCAAAGATCATTTGCAACATACAATTCCTTCCTTATGAAATTGGCTCAACATGAGTTTATTGTTTCAGGAGATGCAACTTATTATACACCTTTGATTATCAAAGAAACTGCGCAAAAGTTTATACAAACAATTAACTCAGAACCTGAACCTGTGATTATTACAGATGCGCAGGCTGTTACTGTAGAAGATATTCCGCAGGAAGAAGAGGTAGAGGTGTTGCCTGCTGACTCAGAGGACGATTTAAGCAACATTGATATCCAGCCGCTGAGTGAAGACGAAATCCTACCGCTTGAAGAACAAATTGAGGAAGAGCCAAACGAATTAAAAAACATATTCGAAGAATCATTGGAACAAGAAATTGCCAAAGATGTTGATCAAATGTTTTATGCGCCCCCGGCACAAACTGAAGAAGTCTTTGAGACCGAGGAATCGCTTGAAACAGAGGAAGAAATAGAAGCTTTACCTGAAGCTCCTCTTGAAGAAATGATTGATACGCAAGGGCTATCTGATGAAGATTTAGACCTTCTTGACAGCTTGAGCGGAAATGATGAAAAAATTATTTCAAACGAATCTGAAGAGTTGCTTCCAGATATTGAGCAAGAGCAAAACGAACAAATACTAAACGATAACAATGAATTGTCTTTGGAAGAATCACTGATAGCAATTTCTGATGAAGAAAGTGATGACATCAGCATCAATACAGAGCTGCCAAACATCGAATCATCAAATGATTTAAATATAAATAACGAATTTAGTGAACCTGAAATACAGGAAATTGCAGAAGAGCCGGAAATATCTGAGCAACAATCTATTCCTATATATAAAACAGAGCTGGACGAAAACAATTCTGACAACGAAAATGTAAAAATAGCAGAAGGAAATATTGTTTATCACGAAAAATATGGCAGAGGAGTGGTCGAAGAACTCTTCAATTATGGAAAAAGAACACTTTGCTCAATACAATTTGACAATGTAGGTAGAAGGCTCTTAGACCCAAATCTTGCAGAATTAAAACAAATGTAATACTACTGATAATTGATAGACTTTTTTGTGATAGACTTCTTTTGTTTAATATGCTAAATTTATATTGAGAGATAAGCATATGAATCCATATTTAAAACAGTATAGACAAACACAAATAGATACAGCACCTAAAGAGCAAATACTATTAATGCTCTATGATGGAGCAGTTAGATTTTTAAACCAGGCAAAGGCCGGCTTTGCCGAAAAAAATATTGAAAAAATTCACAACAACATTGTGAAAGTACAAAATATTATAACAGAATTTGAATCTACACTGGATATGAAAACAGGCGGCGAGTTTGCGCAAAATCTTTTTGCGCTTTACGAATATATAAACAATCAATTATTGCTTGCCAACATCAAAAAAAGAGAAGAATGCCTTGATGAGGCATTAAAACACATGACAGAACTTAGAGATACCTGGAGACAGGCTGTAAAACAGTTTAAAGCAGCAGGCCACAGCCTTGATGAAAATGATATGGATCACTACAACTCCCGAGTGTCAACTTCTGAGCCTGATGATGAAGATAATGAAGATGACGACAAGATGGGAGAGTATATTTAATAATGAGCATCGATTTAGATAATCTTGAAATGACTTATAAAAAAATCTACGAAGTTTCTGTACAGATTGCACAGCTTATTGACAGACAAATTTATACAGAGCTTGTTACTTTTATGAGCAAGAAAGAACAGCTTTTTAAAGAAGCCGGAAATTTGATAGAAAAAGTTAAAGCCAAAAATGAAGATACATCAAGACTTGTAGAAATTTGTACAAAAATACAAAAACAAGAGCAAGAAAATATTGTTGCACTTTCAATGGTTCGAGACGAAATAAAAAAAGAACTTGGAAAAACAGCAAAAAGCTCAAAGCTTATTAGCGCATATTCAAATGCAGAACTTAAACAGGGTAACATTTTGGATTACAGGCAATGATTATTAACGCTTTTTTCCATAACAAAAAGCTTGCAGCGTCACTATCTGTTTTATCAAATTTTATTTTAATAGTCTTAAAACTAATTACAGGTTTTGTAACAGGTAGTGTAAGTATCATATCAGAAGCAATACACTCTGGCAGCGATTTTCTTGCGTCAATTATTGCTCTTTTTGCGGTGCACAAAGCTGAAGAACCGGCTGATAAAGATCATCCCTTTGGCCATGGAAAATATGAAGATGCAGCCGGATTTGCAGAAGGTTGTTTGATTATACTTGCATCACTTTACATAATATACGAAGCAGGTCTTAAGCTAACAGGTTCTAGCGAACCGCTTAGCAATTCTACTGCGGGGATAGCGGTGATGCTTGTTTCAGTCATAACAAATATTGCAGTGAGCTCATACCTTTTTAAAGTGGCTAAAAATACAGACTCCATAGCGCTGCACTCTGATGCTCAGCATCTATGCACTGATATCTATTCATCACTCACGGTTCTTGTCGGTCTTGTCATAATAAAATATACAGGACACCACGTTATAGACTCTCTTATAGCGGTTATTGTGGCAATGATAATAATGCACACAGGTTACAGAATCTGCAAAGAAACACTAAACGATTTACTGGACGGTTCGCTTCCGCAAAATGATATTGATTTAATTCAATACACAATACAAAACAACAACCACAATGAAAATATCTGTAAAATAAAAGATATAAAGACCAGAAAATCAGGAAAAAATAAAGATATTGTTATAACACTTATTGTTGATGGTTCAATGACGGTAGCTCAAGCACACAAATTGTGTGACAAACTGGAATGTGAAATAGAAAACGCGCTCGGAAACACCAAAATAATCATCCATGTAGAACCACAAGCAGAACATAACCTTTCTTGCCAAAACAATGACATATAAGTACAATTAAGCTATGAGCAGAAAAAAATTACTATTACTTTTTATATTATCTTTTTTATGCGTAATATATACGCTGAATAATATCTGCTACAAACATTTTGACAACAAACTGGATACAATCATTACACAAAACAGACTCAAAACAACTGATACACAGGTAATTAACAACATCCTTGAGCAAAATAAAGTCATAATTATTTCGGAACATACAAGGCTGGTGCTCACTTTAGGCACATCTGTTTTATTTCTCGCGGTATTTGTGTTTTATGAAACAATCCCAGCAATTGTGTTCATTATAATCTTCCTGATTGCATATTTAATTGCCTACAAGCTGCTGCTTAATAATTTTGTATACATAAACATAGCAGGAATAATCATCAGCGCTGCTGTATCAAAGCTTTATGCAGGGGCATATATTCATCTTTTTAAAGAGAATGTCGACAAAAAAATCGAGAACGTACTTGGCAAATACATTTCAAAAGATATAACTAATAAAATTCTGAAAAACAAGGCAGGCGCAGAGCTTGGAGGAAAACGCTCTGAAATAACTGTAATGTTTGCTGACATCAGAGGTTTTACGTCACTTTCTGAAAGCCACAAGGCAGAGGAAGTATCACAGCTTTTAAACGAATATTTTACAGAACTTGAGCCTATTATTACAAAGTACAATGGCGTCATAAACAAATTCATAGGCGACGCTGTGCTTGTAGTTTTTGGTGACCCGACACAGGATAAGCTGCATGCAAAAAATGCAGTAAAATGCGCATACGAATTGAGAAAAAAAGTTAAACAAATAAAGCAAAGATGGCTGGAAGAAGGCAAACCCAAAATAGACATAGGTATAGGAATAAATACAGGAGAAGCCTTTATCGGTAATGTCGGTACAAAAAACAGGTTTGAATATACTGTTATCGGAGATACTGTTAATATTGCAAGCAGAATCGAAGACTACAACAAAATTTATAAAACGCATATCCTTATAAGCGAAAATACATATAATAAGATTTCACAAATAGTAGATGTTATAAAAATTCGTGAAGTTTCAATAAAAGGCAAAAGCAAAAAAATCAATATCTACGAAGTACTCAGAATTACGGAATAATGATTGAAAACATAGAACAGATACGACAGGCTATTGAGGTTGAGCAAAAAAATCAATATATAGATATAAGAGGAAGACACGATACATTTTCCGGATTCATATTAAAACAACTGCACAACCTTTATAAAAAATCAAAAAAAAATCCCAAATGGATACTTTTGATAAAAGAGTTTGAAACCTATGCAATATCTTCTATGCCCACAAGACGAAAAGCTGTACAAAGACTCGTAGTAACGCTAAAGCAGGAGATTACACAGGAAGGCGATGTAAAAAAAACAGATTTATCGGTTATTACAAAAGACCCGTCTAAAACTGATGTAATGTATGTAAAAGGAGTAGGCCCTAAAGTTGGAAACCTGCTCAACAAACTTGGTATCTACACGGCAAGAGATTTGTTATTTTACTTCCCCAAAAGGCACATTGATTACTCATCAAGAACTCTAATCAGAGAGCTTAAAGAAGGCAAAGATGCAACGATTATAGGGACTATCAAATCAATAAGCGCATATAACTCAAAAAACAATCTGGGTATAATCTCTGTTACAATTGCTGATGAAACAGGCGTTGTAAAACTCAGCTTCTTTTATGCAAAAGCAAACAGATTTTTGCTTGAAAGATACAAATCACAATTCCTGAAAGGTTCTAATATAATAGTTTCAGGAAAAGCAAAAATAGACAAATTTTCAGGCACTTATACAATAGAAAAACCAGAATTTCAGGTTCTCTCTGGAGAATTTGAGGGAAAAAACAATCTCAATTTGGCAAGAATTGTACCTGTTTATCAACTATCAGAAGGCTTGAATATAAAAACGTTAAGACGAGCAATTTTTAACGCAATAGAGCAGTTTGAACCTGTCATAAAAAATGTGATTCCTGATTATATAATGGCAAGGAACAATCTGCTTGACAGAAACAAAGCTATCAGACAGATTCATTTCCCTGAAAATGAAGAAATGTTGGAAAAAGCGAGGTATACTCTTGTTTTTGAAGAATTTTTCCTTCTCCAGCTAAAACTTGCAATGCTACGAGAAGAAAACGCACAAAAAATTAAAGCATTACCGCTAAAAATTAAAAAAGACGGACTGGTAAAACAATTCCTTGAATCATTGCCGTTTGAATTAACCAATGCACAGGATAAAGCACTAAAAGAAATTTTAAGAGACATTGCATCTGACATACCAATGCAAAGACTTTTGCAAGGAGATGTTGGCAGCGGAAAAACAGTGGTATCCTGTGCAATGTTGTTATCTGCAGTAGAAAACGGCTATCAGGGTGTATTAATGGCTCCGACAGAAATTTTGGCCCAGCAGCATTTTAACAACTTTGTACGCTGGTTAACGCCGTTTGGATTGAGCATAGGTTTATTCACAGGTACAAACGGTGTAAAAGTCCGTAGAAAGCTCGAGACTGACCTCAAAAACGGACAAATTAATATAGCAATCGGGACACATGCCCTTATACAAAACAATGTAGAGTTTAAAAATTTAGGCGCAATTGTAATTGATGAGCAGCACAGATTTGGTGTAAAACAACGTTCTCAGCTTATGACAAAAGGCAAAAATCCTCAGGTTCTCACAATGACAGCCACACCTATACCAAGAACACTTGCTTTGACAACGCAAGGAGACCTTGATTTTTCAGTAATTGACGAAATGCCCAAAAACCGAAAACCAATAAAAACCTATGTAATAAAACCTTCGCAGCGATCACAAGCTTACAAAATATTATCAAATGAAATTGCAAACGGTCATCAGTGCTATATAGTTTATCCGCTCATTGATGAGAGCGAAACCCTATCCGCCAAAGCAGCTACTAATGAAGCCGAAAGATTAAAAGCAGAAGTCTTTCCTGACCTTAACATAGGCCTGCTGCACGGAAAACTCTCTAATTCTGAAAAAGATGCAGTAATGGAAAAATTCAAAAACAAAGAATACGATATTCTTGTCAGCACTACTGTTGTAGAAGTTGGCGTTGACGTTCCAAATTCAACAGTAATGATGATAGAAAATGCAGAGCGTTTTGGCTTGTCCCAGCTTCACCAGCTAAGAGGAAGGGTTGGCAGATCAGATTTGCAGTCTTATTGCATACTTGTACCTGCAAACTCAAGCCAAACAACTATGGATAGGTTGCAAATAATGGAACAGACAAACAACGGTTTTATTATTTCAGAAAAAGACCTTGAATTACGAGGACCCGGAGAATTTCTTGGCACAAGACAAAGCGGGATGGTTAATTTTCTACTTGCAGATATTATAAAAGATACGAAAATTTTAGAGAAAGCCCGTGAGGAAGCATTCGAACTCGTAAAAAATATTAATGATGAAACAGGGAAGGCTGCTGTACCAAAAGCATTAGCGCAGGAGCTGGATGAAAAATTTAGAACAATCCCAGATCTCTCAACACTTGATTAGAGCGAGAAGCTGAAGAGCTGTTGATTGAGTCTTTCATTTGCACGATGTATTCGGCGTCAGCATATTTTTGCTTTGCCCTTACATAGTTCTCTGCGTTGTTTCGAGGTAGCAAGCTCCGTAAGCGGAAACTTACGTCAATGTTGTTAATTTTCATTCTCTTCGAGACCCCAATTCTAGGTTCGTTATTATTGTTACAGTGGAAAGTGATATTAAAAAATATTGGTGTATAATAATATAAACCATAAAAAAAAAATTACAAGGGAGAATTGCTCAAAAATGGCAGACAAAATTATTATACTATCCGGAAAACAATACAGCGGTAAGGATACAGTCGCAAAAATTCTTTTACAAAACTTAACAGACTTTAAAAGAATAGGGCTTGGCGATGCAATAAAGATAGAATATTCTGAAAAAACAGGCATACCGTTTGAAGAAATTGAAAAAAATAAACACCTATACAGGCAGGATTTAATTAATCTTGGTAATCAAAGAAGAAGCGAGGATAAAGACTACTGGATAAAAAAAGTAATACAAATGCCAGGCAACATCATAGTGCCGGATGTAAGAGTAAAAAGAGAGCTGGAATTTTTTAAAGAAGCTGATGCATATAAAATCAGAGTTGATGCATCAAGAGAAACTAGAAGTGCCCGCGGACAGCTTGTTGGAGAAACAGATGTAACAGAAGTTGATCTGGATGATGTAAAAGAATGGGACTATGTTATCTCTAACAACTCTACATATGAAAATTTGCAAGCAGAATCAATCAAACTTGCAAAAGAAATAAAGAGTTTTTTAGCTGGGAAATAAGGTTAAGGAAAATTAATTGTAATTTTTGATGTAATCACCTACACAAAAATCTCCGTATTTAAAAGTATACGGCTGGTGATTGTACTCTGGTGTTTTATATAGATTGCTGCTGGCAATCATGAGTATTTTGTTGTGCGAAAATAAAAACGCATTCATCTCAGAATATTCACACATAAGCTCTTCAAGTTCATTTACCCCTTCGATAACTTTATTTAACACTTCGCACATCCTTATTAATTATCTTTTAACTTCACATTAAATTTATCGGCAAATTGTTGTACAAACTTTAGGAATACGGTTGAATCTTTAACATATTTTTACAAATATGTTATATTAGATAAACGAACGGAGAATTTATGAACAAAAAAATTATAATAGGCAGTGATCACGCGGGATTTATTTTAAAGAATAAATTGGCAGCATATTTGCAACAAGCAGGTTTTGATGTTGATGATGCAGGTACATATACTACAGAATCATGCGATTACCCGATAATTGCAAAAGAAGTTGCACAAAATATAAAAGAAGGTAAATACGAAAAAGGCATACTTGTTTGCGGAACAGGAATCGGCATGTCAATTGCAGCCAACAAAGTAAAAGGCATAAGAGCAGCAGTCGTATCGGATACTTGCTCTGCAAAAATGTCACGTTTGCATAATGATGCCAATATTCTATGCCTTGGCGAAAGAATTGTGGGCGAAGAACTCGCTAAAGACATTGCAGAAATATGGCTTAAAACACCTTTTCTTGGCGAAAGACATTCCAGACGCGTTGAAATGTTTGAACAGGATTAAGAAGAAATCTTGCTAACTGCCAGATCAACGCTTGTATAAGTAGGTATTAAAGTATCAAGAAAAGCGTCAGCGAGTGCTGATTTTACAGAATCTGAAATTTTAACAAGCATGAATTGACCGCCTTTTTCATTGCACATTTTATAGAGGTTTGTGAACACGCTTGTGTATTCATCATCAAATATCTTAACGTTTTCCATGTTAAAAATAATATTTGAAAAACCGGTATAAAGACTTGTTGTAACATCTTTAACAATCAAATCAATATGTCTCTGGCTGTTGAATTTATTTATTGTATAGCAGCAGATATTGTCATTGATTGAGTATTTAAAGAAATCTTCATGCTGTTTTGAAGTCAAAGAGCTTGTTATAAATTTCAGTATTTGGTCATGCCAATTACTGCTTTTGGGCACAAACTCATCAATGCCGAGTTTGTAGCATTTTTCAATCAGGTCTTTGTCATCAGTACCGGACATTACAATTATTTTGTTTGTTCTTTTTGCATCTCTGAGTTTAATACACTCTTCAATGAGCTCAATACCGTCTTGTGCATCAGGCAAGAACAAGTCTACAACAATATAATCAAACTTTTTCTTTTTGAGCTCAGCTAATGCTTCCACTTTGTTGCGAGCAACAGTTGGGACAATACCGACCTTTTTCAAAAGCTGGTTAAACTGATAAATAGAAAGCTCGAGGTCATCTACAATTAATATATTGAACTCTGCAGGTACTGTCATGGCTTCGTTAGACAGTAATGACAAAAATTTGCGTTCTATTAAAATAAGCGCCTTGTTTATATCATCAGTAGTAGCAGACAAAACATCCGCATCCAATCCTGATAAATCAAATAACTTTTTTAGTTGCTCATTATTTATTTCCATAAGCCCTGAACCTAAATTATGTATCTAATAAATTTTACACTTTTAATTCTGATAAAACCTCATTCAAAAGTTTTATATCCTCTTTATTATTGCAATTTTTTCTAAAATTATCAAATAAATCACGTCTTTTCTTATATGTAATTATGAGTTGCTGCTTTCTGCGCCATTTGTTTATTTGTGCATGGTTTCCACCAAGCAGTACCTCGGGTACACATAAACCGTTATATTCACGCGGTTTTGTATATTGAGGATGCTCCAAAAGGCCGTCTGAAAAGGAATCGTAATGAGCGGAATCAATTTTTCCTAAAAAGCCCTCAATATTTCGTGAAACAGAATCTATAATACACATAGCAGGCAGCTCACCGCCGGTGAGTACATAATCACCAATAGAAACCTCTCTCGCTTTTGTATATTGCTTAATTCTCTCGTCAAAACCCTCATAATGGCCGCAAATAAGTATAATATGAGATTTTTGGGCAAGCTCGCATGACATTTGTTGATTAAAAACCTCTCCTTGAGGAGAAAGTATAATAACCTCTGTATCTTCTGATTTTTGGATTGAATCAAAACAATCAAAATATGGCTGACACATCAAAACCATACCAGCCCCGCCTCCAAACGGAGTGTCATCCACTTTTTTGTGTTTATCCTTAGAATAGTCACGCGGATTTATTGCATTAACGTTAATTATGCCGCTATCAATGCCGCGTGCAACAATACTGTGAGAACAAGCCTGATTTATCATATCAGGAAACAGTGTCATAACATCAAACTTCATTCTTTAATATCCTGTTTAGTTGAATCTGTATAGATTCCCTCAATCATATTGATAACAATTTTTTGATTATCTAAATCAACAACAGGCACCCATTCTTTTACGAACGGAACCATAAATTTTAACCCGTTAGTTTTTTGTATCTCAATAAGGTTTGAAGCCTTGTTTTCACCAATATCAGCTACCACACCAAGTTTGTTGCCATCAGTATCAAAAGCCGCAAGACCAACAAGGTCTTTTATCAAAAATTCATCTTTTTCCAGTTTTGATTTGAGCATGTCTTCGGTAATATGAACAAGAAGTCCTTTTATTTCCATGACTTCATTTACCGAGTTTATCTGCTTGAATTTGATAATTGCAAAGTTTTTATGAAACCTCACAGATGAAACATCATAAGTAAGCTTTATATTATTTTGAAAAATATAAACTTGTTTAAGCTTTTTGATTAAATCTTCTTTACCGGCCGAGAAGCCCATTTTGACTTCGCCTTTAATGCCATGAAAATTTAATATTTTGCCTATTGAAACTAAATTACTCATCTTCCTTAACGGGCTCTGCTGTTTCTTGTGGAGCTGGTTCTGCTTTTTTTCTGCCGCGTTTTTTAGGTTTCTCTTCGGCAGGAGCTTCTTGTTCAACAGCTTTTTCTTCAGTTTTTACTGATTCACTAGCTTCTTTTTGAGCCTGTTGTTTAAACTCAGCAGGAGCGTCTTCTCTTTCCGGGTTCCATCTGTCAAGTCCGAGCTGTTTTCTTATCAGCCCGATACCAACGTGAACACGCCACTCATCAATTTTTAGTTGAGCAGAGATAATTTTGTGACAACCTATCGGAGGCAGCGGCAATAAAGGCTCATAAAGCATTTTTATTGCAGTAAGCTGATCCGGAGACACTGCCAGTTTTCTTTTCGGGAAGGCAAGCTTTGGCAGCATCATTTTTTGTCTTATAAGATTAATACCAAAGAATACTTTTCTTGCTTCAAGACCTATTTGTTCTCCAATAACCTCATGTGCATCGGGGTTAGGAAGCGGCAGCATCTTTTTGTAAAGTTCTTCAATCTGTGCCAATTGCTCCTTGTTAACCAAAAGCTGTTTTGGAGGTCTTTGAGGACGTCCTCCGCCCATCGGGCGTCTGTTTCCTTGTGGACGATTAAATCCGCCCTGAGGTCTGTTATAACCACCTTGTTGAGGTCTTTGATATCCGCCTTGAGGACGGCTATATCCACCCTGCTGCAGTCTTTGATACCCGCCTTGATTATAGCTTCTTTGGCCGTCATTTCTGTCATACGGTCTTGGAGCTCTTGGTCTATCATAGCCTCTATCGTTATTATAACCACCTTGAGGTCTTTGATACCCGCCTTGAGGACGGTTGTATCCACCCTGATGCGGTCTTTGGTAACCGCCTTGATTATAGCTTCTTTGGCCGTCATATCTTGGACGATCCTGTTGTTGATAGGGTCTGTCATCCCTTCTTGGATAAGAATCTGTTGAATAGCCGCCAGCACTGTAAGAAGCAGGTCTTTCATAAGAGCTGCCGTTTTGTGATTGGTTCTGGCTATTTTCACCGGTCTCAGAACCTGTTTCTGAACCTGGTTTTTTATCGGGGTATAAGCAATTAGGACAAATTACCCTTTTCGGGTTTTTAGTCTCGAATTCCGCTCCACATTTGGTACACTTATTTACATACATTTTTTACTACCCTTTTGAAGTAAAAGGCGAAAGGCTATTGAAATATTAGCTCCTCGACATCTTAATAATTAACATTCTAATATCTGATATTATTTTAAATGCAAACATAATATATGGCAAGCTTTTTTACAAATTATAAGCTTTATTTTTCCAAAACAAAAGTAACAGGTCCGTCATTAACGAGCGAAACATCCATCATAGCAGCAAATACACCTGTTTTTACACAGAGGTTTGATTCTTTTAATTTTGTGACAAATTGCTCATACATGGATTTTGCTTTTTCGGGTGCTTCTGCTTTATCAAAACTGGGCCTTGTGCCTTTTTTGCAATCTGCTGCAAGTGTAAATTGAGATACTGCAAGAATTTCTCCGTTTATATCTATCAGAGATTTATTCATTTTATTGTTTTCGTCTTCAAAACATCTTAAAGACAAAATTTTGTTGACCATCCAGTCAAGGCTCTCTTTCGTATCTTCTTTTTCTACACACAAAAGCACTAACATGCCTGCATTAATAGAAGAATAAATTTCCCCATCAATTGTGACAGATGCTTTTTTAACCCTTTGCAACACTGCTTTCATTTATTTTCTCCAAATTGTCAATAACTTCTTGTAACAGCCTGATTGCTTGATTTGTCTTACACAATCCTCTGTAAAAATAGTCATAATAAGCATTAGAAAAAACGTGAAACTGCTCTGTATTATCTATAATGTTGTTTTCTCTTATCAAATAGGATAAATTGCAATAACTATACGCATGAAGGATTTTTACAACTCTTGATTTTAGCATATATCGATTTGTTATTATCAAATACAAAGCTCCAAGTTTATTTAACGGACTGTCTGATTTTGGAGAATAGTCCCTTCCGTTATCAACAAGCTCTTTAAGTTTTGTGCTTATTTCATAGCCTTCTTCAAAAAGAGGTTTAGTTTCTGCAAGTTTTTTGTAATCCTGTTTAAGATTTTTTAGAACAATTTCTATATCGCATGTGCTTTCATCATTCAATAAGCCCGATATATTTTGCTTATCAATACTTGTGGGAGCATATTTTTCATATGCATCTTCAAGTGAAAGAAGGTCAAAGCCTGAAATCAGGGCGCCTCCAAGAGAAGAGTTGATCAGAGTTCTTTCATGTCCGTAATTTGCCGCAAAATCTTGAATATAGTCAAGAAATATTGCATAAACGTTATCTGTAGGCAAAACATTATTGTCTTGTCCTTTAACAAAGGTAATATTTTTGTTCAGCTCTTTAAGCTTTATATCAATCATTTCATTTTTCTTTTCTATGCTGTAGCCTTCTGTAGCATAATAAGAATCTCTGTATTCTTCAAAGTTCCTTGGTTTAATTTTATATTTTTGTTCACTGTTATCATAAACGCATTCAAGTCCGTCAAATTTTGAACCCTTGGCATAACATTGACCGTCAGGATATGCAAGATCCTGCCCGATAAGAATAATAGGGTTGCAGCCAAGATAATATGCACTGTATATCGCATGGTAGGCAACTGTGCCCTTAGTCTCAAAAGGTATAAATTCTTTACCGGCAGTTTCTAGGAACCATCTTGATGCGTCTGTCTCTAAAGACGGAGTGATAAACCTTTTTTTGAAAGGAATATCCAGATATGCTGATTGAGTAAAAGGCTCAGCAATAAAAGCAATATCTTTTGAACATGGTAAATCATAATGCAAAGAGGTATTTTCTGTTTCTATTACATTTAGAAAGTCGGGAGTAATATTGTTATTGTACAAGGTACGTAAAGCAGTGCCCACACAAAATATCACTGCATTATCTTTGTATTTTTTTAATATTTCTATATTTTTATTTAAAGATGGCCCGGCTGAAACAATAATAGCCGGCTTGCCTTTTAACGCATCTTTGTTTTCTGTAAGCAAAGGAAGCTTATACTTTTTATCAAGACCAATAAGCGTATTTTTGAAAAAACCGTACATTTTTAAAGCTTGCAGCTTGAAGTTGTGATCCACCAGCTCAACTTTACGTTTTAGCCATGCCTGAAAAGCCTCGTATCTTAGTTTATCCTGAGCCTTGTAATAATCAAGACAGGATAATGTGGCTTTAGACTTATACTTAAATACTTTATACAGTATTTGTTCAAATTCTGTAATATCAGATGCAATATAGAGTTTTTGAGTATTAAAATTTTGTGCAAAATCCACTGCTGACAAAACAAAATGCAATACATCCAAATCATGTTCATAAACAATAACATTACCTTTGGCATTGTTAACAAGTTCATCAACTATATATCCAAGACCAATCCCGTATACAACATGGATTGAGTTGTTAGAATTGTTTGGAAGAGTTGCACAAATATCTTTGGCCTCTTGCAAGGCTCCTGTCAAGGAATGGACCCCCATACCGTTAATTGCAAGATTATACTCGCCTGCAAGATTAGGCTTTATCTCGATATTCGTTTTATATTCTGATATAGCAGTAAGTTTACTGCAAAGTGATGGATTGTGTTTTTCAATAAAACTTAAGTTGCTCTTTAAAATATCAGACATACATCCCCCAAAACTTGTTATGCCAATATTATACAAGGTTCTTGCACAAAAAATAGAGAGTCATGCCGATATATTAACCACCCGGACTAAAAAAATAAACCTCAAGGTCAATAACAAAGAACAACAAAATCTCTAAAATATAGTTAAGGAAATACTAGATTTTACGGGGAAGAGATTTTGGGGATAAAATATCAAAGTGTGGTTCAGGGCTTGGATTCCTTTGTAGTAAAACCTAAAAATTATACAACAACAGCAGCTTATAAACTTTTTATAAAAGCTGATGCATTAAGACTTGCAAACCATTTTAAAGAGTCAATAAAACACTATCTTAGCGCTATACTTATAGACCGTAAAAACTATAGAACATATATGGGGCTTGGAATATCCTACAAAGCCGAACAAAAATATGATAAAGCAATAGATGCCCTTGAAAAGGCAAGAAAATTGTCATTTTTCACCCCGGAAATTCACTACGAATTGGGTCTGTGTTATTTAATCACAGGGCATTTTTGCGAAGCTATAAAAAGTTTTCATCATGCAATTTCATTAGATAGAACAAATATCAATGCACAACTTCAGCTTGGTGTTGCTCACGAGTTTATCGAAGAATACGATATGGCTATTCTTATATATCATACTATTATTGAAAATAACCCGTCATTTATTAGTGCATACAATCATCTTTCTGCTCTTTATATGAACCTTGGAGAATTTAAAGCAGCAGGTTGTGTTTTTTCTCAAATATTAAAGGTTAACCCTAATTTTAGCAAAGCATATCTTGGATTGGCTATATGTTTTGACAAAATGTCTAACAAATCAAGAGCAATGCATTACTACAAGTTGTTTTTGGATAAAAAACCACACTCGCATCATGCTGAAAGAATAAAAAAACGTATAACAAAATTGAGAAATTTAAAAGAGTCTAACCCTTCTCAACCAACTTTTGCAATTCTCTAATTATCTTTTTTTGCATTTTGAGCGTTTTATCTATTTTTTGAAGGTTTATAGTGACTTTTTTGTCTTTATATTCTTTTTGATAGAATTCGTCAGTATTGCTAAATTGTTCTTTTAAAAGCTCATTGCTTTTATCCAAAAGTTTTTTATATGCAGATTTTATCTCGTTTTCTGAGGGTAAAACAGCATGAATATCGTTGTACTGGTATACAAATGTTTCTATAGATGATTTATTTTTGTAATATATTTTTGTGGATTTAATAACAGAATCCGACACAGAGTGCAATCTGTCTACTGCATCGAGATTTTTTAACAAACCATTTTTTGGATTGTTCATATCTTTTTCAATTTCATCTTTTTTCATTTTGAGTTTTACTGCAGCGTGATAAGGAGTAATAAACATAAAATACTGAGCATTCATTAATATATCCTTTGTTTTTAAAATCTCTTCAAACAAATCAGGATTGTTTTTTTGAAAAGTCACATTGGATATCTTGTCATTTAGCTCCTTATAGGAGTTGTTAAAATAATTTGTTAACGGCTTTATTTTTTCAATTTCATCATTACTTTCAAAATATGCAGTATTTTTTGCTTGTTCAAATGCATTTTTAATATGAGGTTTGTCATACATAGGAATTTGAGAAACACTCAACAGCTGATTAAATTTTTTAATGTTATCTTTAAATTCAGTTTCTCGAGACGTGTATTTTTTATACTTTTTAACATAAGGATTATTTTTTATATCAAATATATCCATCTGTTTGTGAAAAAGATTGTTAGCTTCATTTTCAAACGTATCTTTTATATTTTGTGCAGCAAGACCGATTTTTCCTATACCGAGATATAATTCTCTGCTGTCTTGCATAAAAGGGTCTATATTGTTTTTGATATTTTTATCCAATTCATCAATTTGCATTTGAACCATGTTTTTTAATGCTTTAAAGCTTACCGTATCTTTTTGCGCATTTAAGTTAGGGGGCATATTGACTGGTGAAGTTGTTTTTATATTGTTTGATTTTTGATTTTTATAAACACTAAGAGAAACAGGAAATATCTTCATTTTTTCAATCCTTCATTTTATTACTCAGCTGACCGCATGCCGCATCTATGTCAGAACCTCGTTCAAGCCTTATTGTTACCTTTTTGCCCGATTGCTCAAGTATATATTTAAATTTTTGAATAGATTCTTTTGTTGGTTTTTCAAATGTATCCTTGTCATTGGGATTGTAAATAATAAGATTTATATTAGCTTTAAGGCCAATCAAGAGTTTGGCAAGCTCTTTGGCACACTCTGTTGTATCATTAAATCCTTTTATTAAAGTATACTCAATTGTTATCCTTCTGCCTGTTTCTCCAACATAATCCTTTAACGCTTTCATCAACTCGTCCAGATTATATTTGTTTTCTATAGGCATAAGCTCACTACGCAGTGCATGGTTAGGCGCATGCAAAGATATAGCAAGTGTTGGCTGAAAATCCAACGCGGCAAGCTTATTAATCTGAGGAATAATACCACATGTTGAAACAGTTAAACGTCTTATCCCTATAACAAAGTCTTTGTTAAATATATCTATGGCTTTCAGTACATTATCAAGATTTAATAAAGGTTCACCCTGTCCCATAAAGACAATATTGGTAACTTTGAGCCCTGTGTCTCTTTGAATTGTCAATACCTGCTCTATTATTTCAACAGGAGTAAGATTTCTTATAAAACCTAACTTGGCTGTAGCACAAAACTTGCAATTGCATGCACAGCCTACTTGTGAACTTACACAGGCAGTGAGATTTGCTCTGTTATCAAAACGCATTAAGACTGTTTCAACACAATTTCCATCAGGATATTCCAAAAGATATTTTATAGTCCCGTCAACGCTTACCTGCTTGTGTTTTATCTTTACGTTTGTTATTTGTGCAATCTCAGCCATTTTTTCACGAGTTTTTTTAGATATATCACTCATCTGTTCAAATGTTGAAGCAGATTTCAAATATATCCAATTGTGAAGCTGTTTTGCCCTGTATTTTGATTCTTCAATAGAGTCAGTAAATTCAGTTAACTGTTCCAGACTCATTCCTGACAGTATTAGTTTAGACATAATTTTATTTTTGCATAAAAATATTAAAATAATTGATACAATTCCGTAATATATAAAATATTTACTAGCAACATTAATTTTTTTTACATTTTAAATAACAAACAGGAAATTTAAGTTCTTTTATTCTAAAATATTTATAGAATGGGGCGACAGCATGCAACTAATAACAGAACACACAAATAATTTAATAGAAACCAATCAGACTTCAAAATTTCCTATTGTAATCAAGATTGTTGAAAGCGTTAAAAAGATTCTTGAAGAAGATAAAAAGCAGAAACATCCGCTTTTTATAAATGTAAAAGAGTCTGTAATTTTCAACATTGCAAGACGTGCTCTTAATGAGCCCGGCTCACGCTTTCTTATCGGTATTGCCGGTGAATCAGCTTCCGGCAAAACAACATTTGTACAAAATGCTATTCGCTCTTGTATTGCAGAAGAAAGAACTGATTTATACACAATTGTATGCTGTGATGATTATTATTATGATTGGTCAAATGAGCTTAAAGAAGCAGGAAGCTATGAAGCATTTTTTGCTAAAGGCTACAGTTTTGATACCCCAAAAGCCATTAATTTACAATTGATGAAAGAACACTTGATTTCTTTAAAAAACGGTTCTGCTGTCAGAAGCCCTGACTACAATTTTACAACGTGTGAAAGTTTTCCTCACGGAGTTTTGAAAAAACCTGCACAAATTATTGTTAATGAAGGTTTATACGTTCTCAATGAAGGTATAAGAGACATCATGGACATCAAAGTCTATGTGTTTACGCCATTTGAAATAATCAAAGACAGATGGTACAGACGTGCAGAATCCAGAGGCAAAACAGGCCTTGCTGCTGATATGCAGTTTGAAAATGTTAACACAACAGCTCAAACATACATTCGCCCTGCAATGCAATGTGCAGATATTGTTATGAACGGTGTTGTTTCAAGTGCTTATATTCAAGAAATGACTGAAAAGATTTTCAGAACAATGGACGACATTGCAAAAGGCAAAGATGTAAGTTTATAAAAAAGAAAAATAGATAATAAAAGACCTCTTTAAATATTAAAGAGGTCTTTTTTAACTTTATTCTAATGCTTTTCGATTAAACTCTGCGTTTACGAGCAGCTTCAGATTTACGTTTTCTTTTTATGCTAGGTTTTTCGTAAGTTTCGCGTCTTTTGATTTCAGACAAAATACCAGCTTTTTGGATTTTTTTCTTAAATCTTTTTAAAGCGCTTTCAATACTTTCGTTTTCGCCTACTTTAACTTCTGCCATTTGTGTTTTCACCACCTTTGCATAAAATTGTTTTACTTGTGTTGTTATGTTAACACGCTTATATTCTGATTTCAAGTCAACTCGGGCTAAAAAGTACAAAATATATTACATGATGTAAAGATTGTAAGGCAAAAAAGCAATTTAATAGCTTGAGGCACCTATTATAATCAGGAAAGGAGCAACTGTGCAAATCCAAAACAGAGAAACAGGATATAAAAAAATAAATAATGCTACAGCATTCAAAGGTTTGCCTGTTGCAAAAATCAGACTAAAAAATTTACCGGCCTGCGATGAAATAACCATAATCCAGCTTTCCAAAGAGGATTTACCTTTTTTAAATAAGATGTTTGAGAAAATTAATCTTGAAAAAATGTATCCGAATCTTCCCGAAAAAAAGGATTTTAACAAATGGAAAGATATGATTTTTGGAGCAATAAGCAATATAGAATTCGGCGCAAAAGGTTTTCTTGCAGCAAGAAAAAACAAACCTTGTGCAATATTATCTTTTTCGGACATAAATAGTAATCAAGGCTTTTATATCGACCATGCAGCATCCTGGCCGCTGGCACCAAATGAAGGAACTAAAGGTGCCGGTAAGTCAATTTTTAGACATATTTTGGGCAAGGGCGCAGAAGAAAATAAAAAACTTGCAAGACTTGTACCAGATACGCTTACCCCCAGAGGCAAAAACTGCAATGATTTTTATAAAGAAATAGGTTTTTCAAAAAATGAGAAAAATTTTACAACAGAAATCACTGCAAACGAACAAACAAACGGGTTTAAACAGAGCTGCGAAAAACTGGACAGCATACTGGAATATAAAAAGATTGCAGACAGTACAGAGACAGACCTCAACAGCGCATTAAATCTGGATTTTTAAAATCTGATGTTTGTAATAAAATATAAATATTATGAACAAGAGAGTTGAATTATTACTTCCAGCAGGGAATATTGAAAAACTGGATTATGCAATCAATTACGGCGCAGATGCTGTTTATATGGGTATGGTGGACTTCAGCCTCAGAACAATGAGAAAAGGCGATGTTATCACTGCAGAAAACCTCAAAAGAGCAATAGATACAGCTCATTCTTATAACAAAAAAGTATATATGACGCTAAATATCTATGCATATGATGAAGATTTAAAAAATCTGCATGAAAATATAGATATTATTAAAGATGCAAAACCCGATGCTTTGATTGTTAGTGATTTTGGAATTTTGAACATACTTAAAACCAAACTTCCTGAAATAGATATACACATAAGCACTCAAACTAACACTCTTAACTCGGAAGCAGTTAAATTCTGGCGAGATTTTGGTGCAACAAGAGTGATTCTTGCAAGAGAGCTGTCAATAAAACAACTTGCTCAAATCAGAAAAAATGTTCCTGATATAGAGCTGGAAGTTTTTGTGCATGGAGCGCAGTGTGTATCGCTTTCAGGCAGATGTTTGTTAAGCGATTATATGACTCATGGCGAAAGAAAAGCAAACCACGGAGGCTGCTCACAGCCTTGCAGGTGGAAATACAAACTGCTTGAAGAAACACGCCCGGGTGAATACTACGAAATAGAAGAAACATCAAGAGGCACTCATATCTTGAGCACAAAAGATCTTGCCCTGATAAACTATATCCCAAAACTTATTGAAGCAGGAGCTGATTCTTTTAAAATAGAAGGCCGAACAAAAAGTCTTTACTACGTTTCAGCCGTTGCAAAAGCATACAGACATGCAATTGATGCATATTACAATAACGAAAAAATCGATGAACAAGAAATGTTCAATCAATTGCTAAAAATCGGCAACAGGGGTTACACAACAGGTTTTTATCTTGATGAACAAGACCATGAAGGCTACAGCTACGACGTATCAAAAGGTCTTGCGGGTTCTGATTTTCTTTTTGAGTTCTGGGAGAAATCAACAAAAGACGACAAAAATATTTATAAAGTAAAAATTAAAAATAAAATATTAAAAAACAATGTTGTTGAAGTTATTACACCAAATGAGTGTTTTGAAACAACCGTTGAAAAAATCTATAATATTACTCTTGATGAGGAAAAAGAGGTTGGCAACACAAATGATGAAATATGGGTTGAGTTGTCTGTAGAACCTCAAAATTACAAATACGCACTTGCAAGAACAATAGGAATAAAAAACGAACGATGATAGTAAGACCTGATTATAAAGCCAAAACTGTTTTTGAAATAAACTACGACAAACTCAAAGAAGACGGCATAAAAACAATTGCATTTGACTTGGACAGCACAGTAATGAAATCAAAATCAGGTGTGTTTACCGAGGAAACACTGCAGTTGTTTGATAATTTGAAAAAGGATTTTTCCATTGTAATAATATCCAACAACAGTAATCTGGATTATATTAACAAAGTAGTAAATCAGGCAGATATTCCAATGCTTTTCCATGCAAAAAAACCGCTTACTAAAGTGGCCAAAGAATTTTTAAATGAAAACAATGTTGATAAAAAATCCATGGTAATGATAGGCGACAGACCTTTAACCGATATTCTTTTCGGTAAATTACTGGGCTGCAAAACAGTGCTTGTAGACTCTATAAGCTGGCAGGAAGAAAAACCTATTGTCCGGTTTGCAAGAAAACTTGAAGGAATATTTTCTATCTAACCAAAAATTTTAAACCCTGCAATAAAAGTGGATACAAAAAATACAATTGCAACCCACATTGTCAGCTTATTTAATCCGGATTCTGCATTTTTTTGAGAAGCAAAAACATGCGACGCTCCGCCAATACCTGCGATGCCGTCACCTTTTGGTGAGTGAATCATAACAAGTAAAATCAATAAAAGTGACGAAATTATTTGTACTATCCAAAATATAGTTGTAATCATATTTTTCCCTTTTCTAGTATTTATAAATCAATATTAACACAAACCTGTTTAAATTTATCAATAGTACAGTTTTCTATACAGATAGTTTTTAGTTTTGAAGTGCCGCCGGATTTTAAAATGACACTGCTTTTGGGCACTTTTAAAAGTTTTGCAAAAAACTTTATAAGCTCCTCATTTGCTTTGTTCTCAACAGCCGGTGCTTTTATTTTAACTTTCAAAGCATCATCAAAAAGTCCGCATATTTCGTTTTTGGAAGAATTTGGAACAGCTTTTATTTTCAGCACAAGTGTATTGTTTTGCTCTTTATAAAATTCGTGTGCACAACTTTCCATAATAATGCCTCTTGTTAAGTAACCGTTAAAAGTGTACAATAATTAACTATGACAGACAACACAGAAGACAAATCAGAAGATTATGAACTGCCTGAGCAGATGCAGGAAGATACGGAACCTGCTCTTGATTTCAGTATATTTGAACCATTGAAAGAAATGCTGCTAAACCAGCACAGGCCTCAGCAGGATATTAATGAAATAGAAGAAGCCTTTGTATTTGCTGCAAAATTGCATGCCGGCCAATACAGAATAAGTGAAGAACCCTATATTATCCACCCGGTTGAAGTCGCTAAGATTTTAACTGACTTGATGATGGATAAACACACAATCATTGCTGCTTTACTGCACGATATTATTGAAGATACAGGCACTGCACCCGAAACAATTAAAGAAAAATTCGGCGAAGATGTCCTAAACCTTGTGCAAGGCGTAACAAAACTCGGCAAATATCAATTTAAATCTAAAGAAGAACGTCAGGCAGAGAATTTCAGAAGAATGTTCATTGCAATGGCAAATGATGTACGTGTTATATTCCTGAAACTGGCAGACAGACTGCATAACATGCGTACGCTAAATTATATGGCCGCTGCAAAACAACAAAAAATTGCACAAGAAACCTTGGACATATTTGCTCCGCTGGCTAACCGCCTTGGTATAGGAAAAATTAAAGCAGAGCTGGAAGATTTATCTTTAAGATATCTCAACCCTGAAAAATATTTTGAAATTGCACAGTTAGTTGCACTAAAAAAAGCAGAAAGAGATGCAACAATACAGGTTTTGGTCGAAAAAATAGGCCAGATGCTCAAACAGCACAAAATAAAAGCCGCTATTTCCGGACGTTCAAAACATTATTATTCAATTTATGCAAAAATGAAACGCCAGAATATCGCATTCCACGAGCTTTATGATATATCCGCAGTGCGTGTAATAGTCAACTCAATTAATGAGTGCTACGAGGTGCTCGGAATTATACATTCACAATTTAAACCAATACCCGGCCGTTTTAAAGATTACATTGCAATGCCTAAAAGTAACCTTTACCGTTCTTTGCATACCTCTGTGCTGGGGCCAAAATCAAAGCCGATTGAAGTGCAAATAAGAACCCATGAAATGCATCAGGTTGCAGAATACGGTGTGGCTGCACACTGGAAATATAAAGAAAAAGGTTCTCAAAAAGCCAACGCAGATACAGATATTCAATTCTCCTGGATGAGAAAACTTGCCGAAATGGAAAAAGACGTTTCCTCTGCAAGCGAATATGTAGAAAGTGTTAAACTGGATTTATTTTCCGATCAGGTTTTTGCTTTTACGCCGATGGGCGACGTAATTGACCTACCCAAAGACGCAACACCTGTGGATTTTGCATTCAGAATCCATACAGATGTGGGGTTCCGAATCACAGGAGCGCTTGTAAACGGAAGAATCTGCCCTTTAAGCACAAAACTGCATAACGGTGATATTGTCGAAATTATGACCTCAAAAACACCGGCTCCAAGATTAGATTGGCTAAATTTTGTAGTTACAAAACTTGCCCAGTCTAAAATAAAACAATGGTATAAGAAAAATAAACGCGAAGAACATATTACTATTGGCCACAATATGCTTGAGGCAGAAATTGGAAAGGCCAAGTTTGACGAAATCTTAAAATCTCAAGAGCTCAAACAAATTGCAGAAGCGATGAATTACTCCTGTGTGGATGACCTGCTTGCTGCACTGGGCTATGGAGAAACTACTGTAAATAAAATTACAAACAGAATCAAAAAATCCGTAGACACAGACCAGCCAATTATTTCGCACTCAAAAACAAAGAAATCCAAAAACGATATTGTCGGGCTGGAAGGAATGCTTTACTACTTTGCAAAATGCTGCACACCTGTACCCGGTGAGCCAATTGTCGGAGTCGTTACAAGAAGCAAGGGCGTTTCGATACACAGAGTTGACTGTGCATCATTGGATAATGTACCGGAAGAAAGACTCATTGACATAAAATGGGCAGACAAAGGCCTTAACAAAACATATGTTGCATCAATCAGGATAGATGTACAGGACAAAATTGGCATTTTAAAAGATGTAATGATTGAATTAACAGAATGTAATACCAACATTGCATATGCAAATATTAAGTCTAACCCTGCAAAAAAAATCGGCATAATTGAGATGGGCATTGAAGTTGATAACATTAACAGACTTAAAACAGTAATAACAAAGCTTCAATCCATTCCAGAAGTTATTTCGGTAAAACGTATACAAGGCACTTCAAATACAAAAACACCTAACGCCCCCATGCCAAAGAAAAAGAAATAGCCATATCATAAAACGTACATGATTTTAAAGGGATTGTAAATTTTTATTAAATTTACAATTAAAATAGTAAACATTTTTTTCATAATGAATTAATATACATGTACAAATCCCCAAATCTCCTCCCAAGATTATGAAGTATAAGCTGCAGTGCAGCTTTTTTTTTGCATAATTTTGTAAATATTAGCCAAACAGTCTGTTCCATTTATTAAAATCTATGTTACAATTTATTAATAATCTGCATTTACGATAGCAAAAAATATATTTACAAGCATTATACTAATTGTAAATAATAAAATACCGGAGTGTGTTTAAACAATGTTACAAATTCATTCATTAAATTGTTCACCTATCAAACCGACTTCTCACAATTTTGGAAATAGAGAAGAAAACAAGATTGAATATCCTATGGACTATATGGCAGCAGGCGAGTTGCTTGATGAGTTGGATTTAAAAAATTTCAACGAAGACACTGCAAAAAAAATAGGTGAGTTTGCTGAAACAATTAATGTTACAGACAAAAATGAAAAGTACACAAAACCTTTTAAACAAATGATGACAACATTATCACTCGCAGCTTTAGGCGGTATTGTTACAAAAGGTTTTTACAATAAACTTTTAGTCTTCACAGAAAAAAATACAGGACTGCTGGATTGGGCAGGTAAAGAAGGCTCAAAATTATTCTCAAAAATTTCAGAAAAAGTAACACCTTCAGAGGAAAAAACATTTAAAGGCTTTGTTTCCAGAACTCTTAATAACGGTATAAACTGGTGCAAAGAATATGCTCAAAAAGGTGTGGATAAAGTTGACATTGAAAAAGCAATTGAATCAGCTAAAAATGCTGCTAAGAGCAAATCTGTTGATACAAAAGCTATTGAAGTCCAGACTTTTGCTAAAAACGGTATAAAAAAATTAACTGGTACAATTGCCGGTATTACATCAGGTATTGGTGTTATAGAAAAAGGCACCCAGGACAAAGACAAAGACGGAATACCTGATATGTATCAGGGAAAAGGAAATGAAATCAAGAAAAACGCAGTTGCAATGCAAGCAATTGAAGCTGCGCTTGATACAATATAAGTTTATGCTAACTTATATTTATGCGAAATGATTTTAAAATAAAACTTATAAACTGCAAAGAAGATGACCTTATACATATAGGTTTTGATAAAGCTTATGTTAAAAAAGGCATAAACAAACACAAATTTCGAACAATAAAAATATATGACCTTAACTGTGCACAGGCAAATATCCTTAAACAAACCGCACTTTCAACAGGTACAGATTGTGCTGTGCATAAACAGGTCATTACAGGAAAAGTTGAACTTTCAGATTGTATCTTGAGCGGGACAATCAGCCAGTTAGAAAAAATATGCGAAAAACTCAAATATCAACCGCTAAAGCTTTCATCTCTTGCAAGCCAGATTAGTGACACGCTTTTTTATAAGCCCGAGACACTGATGATAAGAGATATTGTACTGGATTGGAAAACGCCTTATATTATGGGCATTTTAAACCTTACGCCTGACTCTTTCTCCGATGGAGGTGAATACAATACCACAGATAAAGCAATCAACCATTACAAGAAAATGATTGAAGACGGCGCTGATATAATAGACATTGGAGGAGAATCAACAAGACCATTTTCTCAAAAAATAACTGTTGAAGAAGAGATATGCAGGGTAATACCTGTAATCGAAAAAATCAGACAAACAGATAAAAAAACATTAATAAGCATAGATACAAGAAACGCAAAAACTGCACAAGAAGCCTTAAAAGCCGGTGCAGATATAATCAACGACATATCTGCTCTGGATTGGGATAAAGAAATGCTTAATGTAATAGTAAATAACAAATGCCCTGTTATTTTAAATCATTCAAGCGCTTCTCCGGATATTATGCAAAAAAATACAGATTATACAGACGTAGTGGATGATATATATAATTATTTAGACGAAAAAATAGACCGGCTTACAAAAGCAGGAATATCAAAAAACTCAATAATAATAGATCCGGGTATAGGATTTGGTAAAACTACCGAACAAAATTTTGAAATATTAAAAAGAATCCAAGAATTCAAAACCCTGGGCTGTGCAATACTTATAGGTCACTCAAGAAAAAACTTTATAAAAGAAACAATAAACACTGAATCGAAAGAAAAACTCGATATTGCAACCGCTATAATTTCAGAAAAACTTGCCGCTAACGGAGTTAATATACTGAGAGTGCATAACGTTGTTAATCACGACATAGTAAAAAGGATTAACAATTTATTTATTTAAATTGTTAAAGACCTCATCAAACGATTCAATAGGCGTAAATTTATAACCGCATTTTTTGCCCAGTTCACCACCCATCATAAAAATAGCTTCTACAGGATAACGCCTGCATATACCCGGTCTTTTTTTATGGATTTTACAACGGTTGGTTTCTTTATCGAGATTCTGGCATTCAAATATTAGCCCTATATCATCTTTGCCGACAATTTTTAAATATGTATAAAAAGGATGGAGAAGTCTTAGTTTTTGGAATTCATCCTCAGTCTGCACAACGTTTTTTACATGCCTGACATAAATTTGCCGGCAGCATTCGCCGCAGCCAATACAGTGGCCGCTTCTGTAATAAGTTCGTTTGAGTATGTTTTTATAAAAAAATTTTTTAAGTTTTTTAAACACCGAATTGTTCTCTCGCAATAATTATACGTTTGCATTCTGATTTACATTTCATAGCATATATTACCTCTTTAGAGTTTTGTGTTGCAATAGTCATTATTCTATCACACAACTCAACACAGGCATTTAACTTCTTTTTGTTCATCAAATCAGGAATTTGGTTGTACAAAACATTAATTACAAAAGGTTCAGGATTCAAAAAAATCTTATATTTGTCTATCAATTGCTGTATATCAGGATTATCTGACTCTGTTAGGATTAAATAGATTTCATATTCATCGATTGCTTTTTCATATTCATTTTGAGCTTCTGCTTCTCTTGCTTTTTGCAAATGAGTTTCAATAAGCTCCGGCTCTCTCAATATATAAGATAAAGAAGATATCTTTGATTTTGTTTTGGAATAGTAAGATGTGCCATCAGGCAGCACATCAAGTGCTCTGGAATAAAATGCATATGCATAATCAGGCTTTTGCAAAACATAATACAAATTGGCTATTTCGAGCAATATTTTCGGGGTGTGAGGATAGTTTAAATATACAATCAAATAGAATTCAAGTGCTTTTTCAAAGTTCCTGTCAAAATAAAATATTTCTGCAATATTAGAATATATATTAGGCAGATTAGCATAAGTTGCAATCATTTTCAGATAAAGTGCAGCTATGGTTTTAAGGTCTTTTTTCAGCTTAAATTCCTCCACTTTTTTTGCGAGAAAATCAACTTTAGCTGTTAAATTACCAATAGTGTGTTTTATTGTTAAATAATTCTGTGTATTTACCCTTTTCTCATAGCGCAAATACTTTTCAAAATATTTTGTAGCCTTGATTCTACTGCCCTTTTTGTCATAAGCAAGAGCAAGGTTTAAATTTACTGTGGGATTTTCAGGCACAATTGTTGCAGCAGTATGCCAGTTTAAAATAGCTTCTGCAGCATTGCCCTGTTCATAAAGCTCGTTGGCTATATTAATATAAGCGGAATGTTCTAATGGTGAAATTTCAACAGCCTTTTTCCAATGAGCCATTGCAGAATTTTTGCTGCCCAGTTTCTTATAGCAATTGCCCATCAATACCTGTCCATAAGACATTGCAGATATTTGTGGGTCAGCTTCAGCCATGGCCAGAGCTTCTTGATATCTTCCTGATTCATAAAACTCATATACCCTCGCCACTTTTTCAGACGAATGTCTGTCATCGCCTTCAAAATCTACGCCTGACAGCCCTCTTACATTATCTATATCGGAATTTTCCATATCCTACCTAATCTGAACTTTTTAACCAAACAGATCTTTTAAGAAAGTTTTGTTATTAAAAATACCCTCTATAACCTTGTTTTCAAAACTGGAATCCTGTAATGAAAAAACATTTTGAGCAACAAGTGTGTTGTGGCTCAAGTTTTCAGGGTCAGACATTGCAAGCGAAGCAAATTTTCTTATATCCATATCCCTTTGGTAAAGGTTGATTGCTTCATTTGAAATGCTGGTTTCATCGATTAGAAGATTTTTGTCTATATCGGCATATGGATTTTTTTTTGCCGATGTCAACTTTTCTACGTTATTTCCCTGGATTAAATTCTGATTTATTAAATCCTGACCCGAAAGTCCTTTTAACATATACTTCTCTCCTCATATTAATATTATGTATACTTTTCACCTTATTTCCACAACCATGGGGTTAATCTTTATTAGCCATGTGGACAATAAGCCAGCATTTTCGGGCTGTTTAGCCCGAAAATCAAGTATATGCAGTAGTTGTGTATTAAATAGATAAATATTATAATAGGACGCAAAGGGAAATTTAATGGCGTCAATAGTTGATTCAATAAGATCGGTATACCAAGACAACTATTCCTTGCTTAAGCTGGGAGTGTTCAGCTATGTGCTTTATTTGCTATACAGTATGATTGTGCCCGGAGAATCTTTCAGCCTCGTCAATGCAGTTGTGTGGATTACAATATTTTATATATATCTCGGGTTTTGCTCAATTATAATGAGTAACCGTATAAATCAACGAATACAGACCCTTCCGCCTATTGATCCTGTTTTATTTTTCTCGGTTGCAACAAAAGCCCTTATTATATCTCTTCCCTTTATTTTAATAGGCTTTTTTGTTGTCAGCTTTGTTGTCGGACTTTTTAATTTTGAAGGTGTTCCACAGCTGGTAGCAATATGGCTTATACGTTTTTTTATACTGGCAGTACTTGTGACGGCATTGATAAACTTTAACCAAAACTATGTACTTAAAGACGGATTTGATGCTTCCAAAATAGTTGCAGGTGTAGCAGATGTACTTGTTTATACAGTGGTTTGCCTTTTATTGATAGCAATATATTCCCTTTTTGTAGTAGCACCTACGCTGTATCTTATCTATTCGTTCTTTAAAATAGGCCCTTTATTTAATTACGTTTCAGTATTTTTTGTCACAATGAACCTGGCTATCCTATCAGATTACTGGGGTCAGCTGCATTTTGACATAGAAAGTAAAAACAACTATTATTAGCCTTTTGATTTAGACATTTCCCTTAATTTTTTCAACTGATCTCTGATTTGAGCCGCTCTTTCAAAATCCAGAACTTTGGCTGCAGAATGCATATCTTTTTCGAGTTTTTGAATAAGTTTTGGTATATCTTTAACAGATAAATTCATCTCAACCATTTCTTCAGCAACAATATCTTCAAGGTTCCGGTAACTTGAAACAAGCTGCAGAAGGTTATTTTCAATAGGTTTTTTAATAGTTTTGGGTATAATATTATGTTCAAGATTGTATGCCATTTGTATTTGTCTACGCCTGTTGGTTTCTGAAATCGCAGCATTCATACTGTCAGTCATTTTATCAGCATACATAATAACTTTGCCTGTAGAATTTCTTGCTGCACGGCCTATAGTTTGGATAAGACTTGTTTCTGAACGCAAAAATCCCTCTTTATCAGCATCCATAATAGCAACTAGTGAAACTTCGGGAATATCAAGACCTTCTCTAAGCAGGTTAACCCCTACAAGAACATCAAATGTACCGAGCCTTAAATCTCTTAAGATTTCAACACGCTCCAATGATTGAATTTCGCTGTGCAAATAACGAACTCTTACTCCCATTTGATTCATATATTCAGTAAGGTCTTCGGCCATTCTTTTTGTAAGTGTTGTTATTAGAACTCTTTCATTCTTATCTGTTATTTTTTGGATTTCCGAAATAAGGTCATCCACCTGATTTTCCGTAGGTCTGACACTGATTTCAGGATCGACAAGCCCTGTTGGCCTGATAATTTGCTCAACCATCTGGTCTGAAATACTTCGTTCAAATTCAGCAGGTGTTGCAGATATAAATATCTTTTGATGAACCCTTTCCCAGAATTCTTCATCAGTAAGAGGTCTGTTATCCTTGGCACAAGGAAGTCTGAACCCATAATCAATTAGCACATCTTTTCTTGCCGCATCACCTCTGTACATACCCTTTAATTGAGGGATAGTAACGTGAGACTCATCTATTACAAGCAAAAAATCGTCCTTAAAGTAATCAATCAATGTTTTTGGTGCAGAACCGGGAGCTCTTCTTTCTATTATACGGGAATAGTTTTCAATACCAGAACAATATCCCATCTCTTTTATCATTTCAATGTCGTATTTAACTCTTTGTTCAAGTCGCTGCGCTTCTACCAGTTTATTTTGTGCATAAAGCTCTCCCAGCCTTATTTTTAGCTCTTCTTTAATTAGTCTGATTGTTTCTTCCTTGTCTTCATCATCAGACAGGTAATGCACAGCAGGGAAAAGTACAACTTCTTTAGGTGTTTCAAGAATTTCACCTGTTACATTGTCTATTCTTGTAATTTTTTCTATTTCATCACCGAAAAAGCTCACCCGTGTGATAACTTTTTCGTACGAAGGCATTACTTCTACAACATCACCTCTTGCTCGGAAATTAGCCCTGTCCAGCTCCAAATCGTTTCTTGAATATTGAGCAGCCACAAGATGATGCAAAAGCTCTTCCCTGTCCATTTGCCCCCCTACTTTCAGTGTGACAGAGCCTTTGTAGTAACTTTCCGGTGAGCCCAGACCGTATATACAGCTTACTGAAGCAATAACAATAACATCTTTTCTTGTATAAAGACTCCTTGTTGTATTGTGACGGAGGCGGTCAATTTCTTCATTAATTGTAGCGGATTTTTCAATGAATGTGTCTGTTCTGGGAATATAAGCTTCCGGTTGATAATAGTCATAATAGCTGATGAAATACTCTACTGCATTATTGGGAAATAGTTCACGAAACTCATTATACAATTGAGCTGCAAGGGTTTTATTATGCGCAATGACAAGTGTAGGCTTTTGCACACGCTCAATAACATTGGCAATTGTAAAGGTTTTACCTGAACCTGTAATACCAAGCAGGGTTTGTGCATCACAACCTGCTTTTATCCCTTCAACAAGTGATTCAATAGCTTTTGGCTGATCTCCGGCCGGTTTATGATTTGATACTATTTCAAACTTTTTTTCCATAACAATATATTAGCACCAATTATTAATCTCTTGTTCTTGTTTCAAAAGAATATGTTTTGTATAATCAATAAATAAAAAGAACATTAATAAAAATCATCATTAGGGGATATCTAAATGGCAAATAAAACTATTGCACAGGCACTGATAAAAGCACAACAATTTGAAGATGAAGACAAATTTGAGCAGGCTTATGAATGCTACAAATATGCACACGAAATTGATAAAAACGATACCGATGTGCTGCAAAAACTTGCTGTTGCAGCTCAAACCCTTAATTACAATGATGATGCAATCAATTACTGGAATCTTTTTATGGCATTAAAGCCTGAGGATCCTATATCTTATAACCAGCTTCTTGATTTATATTTTCATAACAACAAATATGAATATTACATGACAAGAGCAAAGCTGAAAACACTGGAACAGCGTATAGCACAGGCAACTGATGACTACAAAAAAGCAATAAATAACACAAGCGATGAAAAAGAAATAATAACAGCCCGATATCTTCTTGCGCAAAGCTATGAGATTATTAACAAACCCATGCAGGCTATTGATGAGTATTTAAAAATTTTAGACCACGACCACAACGAAAATGTTTATTTATCACTGGCAAATTTATATTATACAGAGGATAAACCGGCAGCAATCAATGTACTGCAACAAGCAATAAATCATTACCCTCAAAGCGTTGCTATTAAAGAATTTCTTTGCCAATTATACCTCGCAACAGGAAACTGTGAACAGGCTGAAAAATATGCAGTAAGTGTGTTTAATAAAATAAAAGCACTTCTTATGCAGGAAAAAAATGATGAAGCATATGAGCTGTTACAAACGCTTACAGATAAAGACAAGCAAGATATAAGCTATCCTGCTTTGATGGCAGAATATTATTACAATAAGGGAGAAGACGAAAACACCTTAAAATATATTGAAATGTTTGAAAAACTTAACCCCGACAGCCCTCTGCCAAGCCAAATGAGAGCTCTAGTTTACGAAAAACAAAACAACGATTATGAAGCACACTACAACTGGGGAAAATACTACATAAAGAAAAATAACCATGAACTGGCACTTGATGAGTATTTAAATGCATACAACACCAACCCCAAAGATACAAGGGCCATAAAAGATTTGATTAATCTCTATTCAGTGCTCAATGACAACTTTGCTTGTGCAGAATTTTGTGAAAAGCTTGTTGCAATAGAAACAGATGATATTGCAACACTAAAAAGGCTGGTCAAATTCTATGAGGAACAGGGGTATGAAGATAAGGTTATGGAATATCTTTTTGCACTGTCAGAAATTAATACCAAAGATTATGATACATTTTTGAAACTTGGCAAGCATGCCGAAAATAGCAGAAGAATTGACGAAGCGATAGATTATTATCAAAAATATCTTAAATTTGCACCTAATTCTGATGAAAAAGAGGAAATAAAAAAGAAAGTTGATCTTCTCGCCAGTGGTGAAATGGTTGATGAACAGGGATTTTTAGATAAACTTCTCGGACTTTTTTCAAAAAAATAACAAAATTATTGACAGAGCATATTTATTTAGTAATATAGTTATACAAACCAATTGATTCGGGCGTTTAGCTCAGTTGGTAGAGCGCTTCCCTTACAAGGAAGATGTCGGGAGTTCGAGCCTCTCAACGCCCACCATATTGAAAATAACACTGTTGAACATTAGTTTGACAGTGTTTTTTAGTTCTATTGTTAGGTTTTCACCATCCCACAAAATGTGTGAGGTAAGCAATTTTAGCAGAATGCGTTTTTGTTCATTATTGTTCTTCATATACACGCTGTAAGCGTTTTTGCAAAGTGTGAGGATTGTTTCAGCACGTTCAAGAATGTCATCAGATTCAGAACTTAAATAATCAAATTGAACCCGGAGTTCATCAAGTTCAGTTTGCCATTCTTCATGCTTATCAAAATAAAATTCTTCAGAAATAGTGCCGTCAAGTTTATCAACATACAGTTGATTAAGTCGTTTTTTCAAAATATTTATTTTCTTCTGAATTTCTTCGAGCGAATTTGTTTCATATTGTTCTTTACCCTGAAGTATGTTTTTTAATGTGTTCATTACATTTTCAACAAATTCAGGTGGGCAGCTTAAATTTTTAAGCATATTTTCAACCATTTCATCAACATATTCTTCTTTAAGAAGTTTAAGCCCTTTATCTTTGACATCAGTGCTTCTGTAATAGATATATTTGCCTTTTTTAATATCACCTACAAGAGAATAGCCATTTGGCGATTTTATAAGCCCGGAATATAAGAAATCGTGCTTCTTTAAATGTGGTGAAGTCTTTGAATGAATTATTTTTTGGACAGTATAAAACAATTCTTTTGAAATAAGCGGTGTGTGCTTAGCATCATAATATCTTTTGCCTTTATAATTAAATTCACCCATATAAAACGGATTGTTTAAAATAAGTTCAATATTCCTTTTATAACATTTTCTTTTGCCTATCATGAACCCTTCAGAAGCAAGTTTTTGGGCAAGTGTTTCATAAGAATATAAACCAGTTGAATATAATTCAAAAGCCCTTATAACAAAATGTGCTTTGTCTGTATCAACTAATATTGTTGTTTTCTTTTTGCTGGTTCTATGGTTTTTATAGCCGATTGGAACACGTGCAGGAAAATGCCCTTCTTCAGCGGCTTCAATCATTCCTTTTTTAACTTCATTTGAAAGATTTCTTGGATATAAAGAAGAAACTGCTGAAAACATCATAAAAATAAAAATCTCATACGGTGTAGAATTTTTATTTAAAATCATGTTATCTTTTACCAGATGCACAGAAACTTCTGTTTTCATAAACAGATTTTTCACAGTTGCTGCGTCATCTTCATTTCTTAATAGCCTGTCATTTTTTTCACACAAAAGATGGCAGGCTTTTTTTTGTGTCCTTAAAAATTTCAGCATTTTTGTGAACTCTTTTCTGCCTGCTTCCTTTGCAGTTGTGCTTTCAGCAAAAATGTGAATTATTTCAAAATTGTTTCTTGCAGCATAATCTTTCAAATATTTTAATTGGGCAGGTATTGAAAACCCACCTTCTTCCTGTTCTTTACTTGATACCCTTACATATATAACTGCTTGCTGTTTTGCCATAAAAACCTTTATTGTTCTTCTGTAACATTTATAAATTTATAAGTTTTTAAGTTCTGAAAAGAAGCACTGATTTGGGGTTTTTCATTCAAAGGAACTAATAAGTTATATCTTACTTTTTCACCCGGCAAAAGTGTTTCATTGTTTGTTACTAAACCATCATTATTTGAAAAATAATCTGCTACAGGTGCATATCTTTTTTGTTCATCTAAAATCAAGCTGACCTGTTGGTTTTGTTTGTTTATATCAGGCATTGCTGCAAGGCAAGACAATCCCAAAGTAAAAGGACACAAGCCCAATGCCCATTTTGTTGATTTTTTTAATTTTGTATCGGTGCTGGTATCAACAACATTTATTTTGTTATAACACTTTATATGATCCACTCTAATTGCATCATTTCCTTGATTTGTGAAAGATATTTCAAAGGCACTGTATCTATTTTTTAACTGACTTTGTAATTGCAGTTGCCTTGCTTCATACTTCACAGCTTTTTGTGCTGCAAGACTTGGTGTAATTATAAAAGTGAAAATAATAAAAAAAGATAATAGTTTTTTCATATTTATACCCCTTATTCAATGAATGTACTTGCCAATTCAGGTATTTTTAAAATACTAATTACGGCTTCTGCTTTTTCTGTATCACCATGCAAGGCATCAATAAAATTTCTTGCTAGTTTTAAGGCTTTTTTATTTTTCAGTAATGTTTCAATTACAAGCATGTCATTATCATCAATGTTAAATGCTTTTTTAATTTCTTTTAATGAATTATTGACAATGTTAAATTGTTCATCACCTGATAAGCTAACTTTGAAAAATTCTTCAACTTTTTTCTTTTCTTCATCAGTTATCAGACTTTTGTTTTTCATTCTCAAAGATATGTTTGAACGAGTTGTGCCAAAGGCTTCTGCGATTTTTGTTTGTGAAATATTACTTTTTGTTAAGGTTATTAAAAGTGTTTGAAGTTCACATATATTCATATTCTGCATCCTTTTTTCTTATTATTGACAAATGTTTTATTACCATCTATTGACAAATGTTTATTGTTTGTTTTATACTTATCTTATCAAAAGTTATACATTTAATATTAACGAAAGGAGAAGTATTTTGCAACCTTTATTGACAAATGTTAAGGAATACGGTGTTGAGGATATAACAAAAGTTATTCCAATAGGTGAGCAACAAGTCCGTAGATACATAAAAACAGGCGAATTAAAAGCCACCATGAAAAGAAACCGTTACAGAGTAGCTGAAGAAGATTTGAAAACCTTTATGGTTGAAAAAGGCTTCACAAATTTGAACTTATAGGAGAATTACAGATGGAAAGAGAAATTCTTATTGAAATTGCTGAATGGAACGATACAAACACATCTGTTGAAATTCCTGAATTAGGTATATTTAAGCAGTTTAAACACAGAATTGATGCAGTGAACTGGGCAAACTCAATTTTCAAGAAACCCAAATTTGAAAATGTAGTTTATTCATAAAAAAAGCTGCTAATTTTATAGCAGCCCAAAAATAAATTTTTCACTTAGATTATAGCACAAAAACAGCATCCTATTAAGGGGCTTAGTTTTCGTGCCTAAAAAAAACGGAAAACAATGGCTAAATACGAGAAAAAAAGAAAGAAACCAAATTTTATTTTCACAATTCAACCGGGTGAACCAACACTGGATGAATGTATTGCAGACATGGCAAAAGTTGTTTTCCAACTATACGAAATGAACAAAAAAAGAGGTTTAGAAAATGGCTAAAAAATTCAAAAAATCAAAATTTGAAATAGTTCTTCAGTTTGTAAAAGGGCTTGCAAGAAAAATGCCCTGCTTCAATGAAACAGAAAATGAAATCTTATCTGAAGAATTTTCTGAAGCTGTTATTGCGATAAAAGAACAAAATTCACAACACGTTTATAACGCATATTATTTGCCCAAAGCGATTAGTGCAATTTTAAAAGAACAGAATTATTTGACCACTGCAAGCGGTGCAGAACACAGGGCAAAAGCAATGTTGCTGGCTGATATGGCAAACGGTGTGTTAGATGAATTTTACAGGTTTACAAAATAGGAGAAAATGACGTGGCAAAAATTACAAAAATTTTAATCAAAAATCTTTTTGGTATATCGGAGTTTGAAGCCGATTCAAAAAGTATTGAACTTTTAGGCGGCAACGGTACAGGCAAAACTTCTGTTCTTGATGCAATCCGTTTGGCATTAACAAACAGAAGTTCAAGGGATTGTATTGTTAAGCGTGGCGAAACTGAAGGTGAAATTATTATTGAAACTGATTCCGGCTTAACTATTACAAGAAAACCCCGAACAAATAAAACCGACTACAAAAGCATTAAACAAGACGGCAAGGAAGTTCAAAGCCCTGAAGCATTTCTGTCTGAAATCTTTTCAGAATTACAGTTAAACCCTGTTGCATTTATTAATATGGATGCAAAAGAACAAAACAGAATTATTCTTGACCTTATCGAATACAAATGGGATTTGAACACAATCAAAGAGTGGTTTGGCGAAATTCCACAAGGTGTGGATTACCAAAAACACATTCTTGAAGTATTACAACAAATTGCCGCTGAAGATGGTTTTTATTTCCAACAAAGACAAAACATAAACAGAGATATAAGAAATAAAAAAGCCTTTATTGAAGAAATAATGAAGGAATTGCCGGAAAATTTCAATGCTGCAAAGTGGGAAGCCTACGAACTGCAAGAAATTCATTCAAAAATTGAAAAGGCAAGGCAGCACAATGCACAGATTGAAAAAGCCGAAACCTTAAAAGCTAACTATGACAATAAAATAAGAGGGTTTCAAGCTGTAAAAGAACTTGAAGAACAAAGACTGTTTAAAGGACTTCAAGAAAGAGAAAGTGAACTAAAAGCAAATATTGCAAAACTTCAAGAAATGCTTAATTCTGCACAAAAAGAATTAAATTCACTCAACGATGTTTGTTCAGATAAAAAAGCCGTTATTGAAGCAAATTATGAAAAGCAAGTTGCACAATTCAATGAAGAATTAAAAGCATTTGAACCTTATTTGCAGCAACAAAAAATTGACATCGTGCCAATGCAAGAAGAAGCTGCTGAAGCACTCAAAATGAAGCAGCAGTTGCCGCAATATAACAAAATGCTTGCAATGAATAATGAATTGGCTGACCTTCAGGCTGCATCAGATGAATTTACAAGAAAAATTGAACTTGCAAGGACTTTACCGGCACAGATTCTTGCTGAAGCAAATTTGCCGCTTGGTGAAATGAGTATTGACGGCGATCAAGTTCTTATTAAAAAGCCAAATGGTGATTTGCCAATTAGCAATTTGTCTGAAGGTGAAAAACTTGACCTTTGTGTTGATATTGCCTTGAAAAACAAAACAGGCTTGCAAATTGTGTTGATTGATGGAGTTGAAAAACTTTCACCAATTAACAGGCAACACTTATATGAACGTTGCAAGGCTTCAGGGCTTCAATTTATTGCAACAAGAACAACGGCTGACAATGAACTTACAGTGGTTGAGTTATGACAAGGCTTTTTGTCCTTTGGCTGTATAAAATTTGCTACCTGTTTTCAAGGTTGTATTTTAAACGGCTAAACATAACAGAAGCTGACCTGTATGACATCAGATATTTCATAGATTACACACTACAAGAAAAAAGGAGAAAACGAAAATGACAATGACAAAAGATGACATTATCAATGCTGAAATTGAACAAGAACACAAAGAAGCGGAAAAAAGAAGTGAAGAATTTCAAAATGACGTGGATAGCTTAATTGATGAAATCAAAACTTCACAAGATGCAAAAAATATGTATTTCAAAGAAGTTCTTGAAGGCAAGCATCCGGGCAAAAAACTTATGCAGCAAAGAATTGTAATCCAATTTGCAGAAGTAATTGACTATGACAAAAATAAACTTGTTTATGAAGAAACTGAAGAAGATAAAAAAGCTAACAGACAATATTTGCAAAGCTGTATTACAAAAATTGATAAAGCTGCACTTCAATTTGCAAATGAACTTCAAAAGTTTGAAAGATTTTCCATTGAAGAATTTCACCTGTATAGCAGAGAGTGTGAAGGTTCACCACAACCAAATGTAAAAATTAAAACAATAGACCTTACAGACGGCAACACAAAAGAACTTTCAGAAGTACCCCCTGAAGTATTAAAGGCTGTAAAAAATGTTATAGAAAAAGCGATTGTTACAGAGGAGAAAGGGGAAGAAAAAGGGGCTGAAGCAGAACCTGCATCAGTTTAGCCTTTTTCGTGGGCTGTGTTATTTTTCACAGCCCATCATAAAGGGCTAACTTATAGCACTAACAAAAGGAGAAATGACAGATGACAGAAGAAAAAACTATTGAGAATTTTTTAGTTACGGTTGAAAGCAACCTTGCAACTACTCTTGCAGCAAAAGCGTCTGCATTGCCTGATGGATTTCAGGCGGCAAAATTCCAACAGAATTGCATTGCTATGCTTAAAGGAATAAAAAAACAAGATTTAATGAAAATCAAAGCTGAAGATGTTGTTTCCTGCTTAATGAAGGGGGCATTGCTTGATTTAGATTTTGCAAGCGGTGAATGCTACGCAATACCTTATTGGAATAAAGAAGAAGGTAAAAATGATTTGAATTTCCAAACCGACTACAAAGGTGAAGATAAAATTGCCAAAACTTATAGTATCAAGCCTATTTTCAACACAATTAAAGAAGTGGTGCGTGAAGGTGATGAATACCAAAAATTTGTTGAAGGCGGCAATGTTTCTTTTAAATTTATACCCAAACCGTTTAACAATGCCCCAATAATAGGTGCATTTGCACAAGTACAATTTTCAGATGGTTCAAGTATCGGTGAAGAAATGAGCAAAGCAGATCTTGAAGAATTAAGAATGAATTTTTCAAAAGCCCCAAATTCACCTGCATGGACAAAAAGAACCAGCGAAATGTATAAAAAAACAGTTTTAAGGCTTGTTTTGAAGAATGTTGCAAAGAGTTTTAAAAATTCAGCACAACAAATTGCTTATTCAACTTCATCAGATTTTGAATTTAACAACAAAACTGGTGTTTCAGACAATTCTGAAGAAATAAGAAACCCTTTTGCAAATGCCTTGCCTGTAAATAATCAGCAAGCACTTACAATGAATGTTCAAAATGCGACCGCACAAATGCCACAGAATGAATTTTCACAAACGGAAGTAACAGTTACAGCATCAGAAACCGAAAAATCAATTCAAGGACATTCTGACGTGTCTGAATACGGATATGAAGAAGAACCTATTGAAACAATATTTGAATGTGCAAACTGCGGTTCAATAATCAATCAAGCTGAAGATTCTTATTCAAGAAGGAATTATGGCAAGCCGCTATGCCGGAATTGTCAAGCACTTGCAAAAAATGGGGAGTTGTAAAAAGTGTTTTTAACTGAAAGCAACTACTATTCACAACAAGCAAACTGGGAATTTTTAAGCGTAAGCCAATATAAAGATTTTATTGGAACGCTTGGAAAGCCCGGCTGTGAAGCACGTGCAATGGCTAAATTGCGTGGAGAATGGGAAGATGAAACAACCACAGCAATGCTTGTTGGTTCATACGTTGATGCACATTTTGAAGGCACACTTGATTGGTTTAGAGCAAAACACCCCGAATTTTTTAAGAAAAATTCAGAATTAAAAGCTGCTTATCAAAAGGCTGAAGAAGTTATTCAAAGAATTGAACGAGATGAATTTTTTATGCTTTGCATGAGTGGTGAAAAACAGGTAATTCTGACCGCTGAATTGTTTGGGGCAAAGTGGAAGGGTAAACTTGACAGTTACCACAACAGAAAAAGCCCCTATAACAGTATTGTTGATTTAAAAGTTGTAAAAGATTTGCATGAAAGATTTTGGATAAAAGACTTAGGGCAGTTTGTTTCTTTCATTGAATATTGGGGGTATGACCTTCAGGGGGCAATTTACCAACTACTTGAACAAGCTGTTTATGGCGGTGAAAAAGTACCGTTTTCCATTGCTGCTGCTGACAAACAGAAAACCATTGACATTGAAGTCATTGGCTTAAAGCAGCGTGATATGGACAAAGCCCTACTTGGAATAGAAGGGAATGTTAAAAGAATTATTGATTTAAAAGCCGGAAAAGTCGAGCCGGTAAGGTGCGGCAAATGTGATTATTGCAAATTTACAAAAAAACTGACCGCCCCAATAAGTACAGATATGTTGATAGAGGTATAGAGAGAGTGGCAAACGTACAATTAGAAAACGGATATTTTAAAATTGCAAATGACCTGTTTGAACAGTTCTTCATAAGAGATTTTACATTAAAACAATTAAAAGTTTTATTGTTGATAATCCGTTTTTCTTATGGCTTTCATAAAAAGGTTGTTGCCGTTAAACCACAACGCTTATTTGAATTGGCTTATATTTATCGCTGCGATATTAAAGAAGAATTAAACTATTTAAAGCAAAACAAGGTTATTATTTGTAATTTTAAACTTGGAGAATTTCAACTGAATAAAAATTTTGACGAATGGAAAATTCCTTATCATAAATTATTCAGTGAAGATGACCTTGCAAAATTAAAAAAGATTAATTTGGAAGCAAAACAAATTGCAAAAGATTTTGGTTATTCTGATGAAGTAACACCTGAAGATGTTTGTGAAACACAAACAGATGAATTTGTAAATTACAAACAAAATGAAGAAAATGTTTGTGAAATGCAAACAGAAACGTTTGTAAATAACAAACAAAATTGTACTGATAAAAATGAGAGTTTGCAAAATACAAACAAAGTTGTTTGTGAAATACAAACAGAAGTGTTTGTAAATAACAAACAAACACAAGCTGAAAACACAGACAGTACAAGTGATACAACCGCCCCTAAATATAGAGAAATAATAGAGAAATATAATAATAAAGATATATATATAAATAAAGATAATTCTTCTAAAGAAGATTTTAAAATAGATCCTTACATAAACCCTTATAAGAAAATCTTCATTGAAGAATATAAAAAAATTTTCAAAAGAGATTGTTTTTTAAACAACACTCAACATCTTAAATTGGTGGAAATTGCCGCCGAAATTCCAAATTTTAAAGATTTAATTCCAACATTAGTGTTGAAATTTTCAAAAATTACTTTTGATTTTGACGGGGTGAAAAAACAACCGGGCTTGCGTTGGCTTCTTGAAGAAGGCAACTGGGCTGGTGTTCTTTCAGGTGAATTTGATAACCACATTGTTGAAAACCAAACAAAAGGAGATAAAAACGATGGCTACAGTTATTAATAATAGCGATTGGCAAAGTTCAGGGCAGATAATTGAAGCAATCATTAAAGAAGCTGGCAGAAAACACGTTTGCCCGAAATGCGGCAAAGAAGATGTGCCTTGTGAAGTAACACTAAACGGTGTAAAAAGAATTGTTTATGCTTCAAATTGTGATTGTTATGAAAAAGAACAAAAAGCAAAAGAAGAACAAAAAAGAAAAGAATGGCTTCAGCAAAAATTCAAAAAAGCCAATATTGGCAAAAGATATGCAGACATAACGCTTGACAAACTTGAAGCAATGGGAACAGAAAATGTTGCTGCTGCTAAAAAATATGTTGAAAACTTCAACCCTGAAAGCGGTGCAAGCATTCACATGATAGGTGAATTTGGCAATGGCAAGACTTCAGAAGGCTATGCAATTATTAAAGCCTTATTGCCAAAGTTTAATTGTGTATCAATAACTTGGAATGAAATTGTTACACGTTGTTATTATGCAAAAGCATTTGATTCTTCAGAAACTATTGACCAAATTCTTAAATGGTTAGCACAATTTGACCTTATTATGATTGATGAATTTGTCATTAACATAAAAGATGACAAAGAAATAAATCTTGCAACAGCACTGTTTGATAACCTTTATAAAGATAACAAATGTTTCATTTTAATCAATAACCCCTGCGATATTGTGGACATGAAAAAAGTGCCACGATTAGGCAAATTATTGGACAGGGTAAAAGATCAAGCGGAAATTTTCACCTTCAAACACGAAAGTTACAGAGGGGTGAAAAATGCTTGAAATTAACAAAATACATCTTGGTGATTGCTACCAGCTTATAAAAGAAATTCCTGACAAATCTGTTGATTTGGTACATACTGATCCGCCTTATTTAATCCATGCAGGTGGTTCAGGCGGCTGTTTTGGCAAAGGCGATCGCATTTATCACGATGAATTAACCGCCCTTTCAAACGGTGTTGATAATTCAATTTTGGTTGAACTTTGCAGGGTAATGAAAAAAATAAACATATATATTTGGTGCAACAAAAACCAATTAGGGCAATATATCAGCTTTTTTGAAGCAAGAGGGTGTGCCACTGAATTATTAACATGGCACAAAACAAACCCAATACCGACTTGCAACAATAAATATTTATCTGATACCGAATATTGCTTATTTTTCAGAGAAAAAGGTGTGCCAATATACGGCGAATTTAGAACAAAACAAAAATATTATGTTACAGGGCTAAACGTAAAAGACAAAGGAATATGGGAACATCCTACAATTAAACCACTTTCGATTGTAAAAAACTTAATATTCAACTCAACACAGCCCGGTGATTTGGTTTTGGATTGTTTTTCAGGTTCAGGAACTACCGCACTGGCTAGTAGCCAACTGGGTAGAAATTTCATTGCTATTGAAATTGATGAAAAATATCACAGTTTATCTATACAGAGGTTGGAAGCTGACCAATCTCAACAGAAGTTATTTCAGTTATAAGGAGAACAAAAATGACAAAAGACAAAAAAGCAGCAGGTTACTTTGACAGTGTCCGAAACTGTCCAGTCTATGAAGGCGATGTTTACTATGATGAAGGGCTTATTTGCCCCTATTTCAGAGTAGTAAAAACCGCTGAAAGAGGTTTTGTAATCCATCATGTGGGTTCAACAGAAACTTTTGACTTTAGCACAGAAGGGCAAAACCTTATTAGAAGGCAGTACATTGGCAACGAGTTAGACAATCCAAATATCTATGAAGAATTTGATGCTGCAAAAAATTCAACAGTCAAGGAAAACTTGACATCTGAAAAAGAAATTCTTTCAGAAACAAACACTACTATTGCAGAAAATCTTGATGGCAGCCCTGAAGTTGAGCCTGAAACAATGCCTTGTGCAATAGAAAAAGAAAACACAGAACAGGCAGCAGAAGCAGCAATTCAGACAATGCAGGAAGCAGCAGAAGGACTTGAAGAAGAAAACACTGGAATTGCTGAAAAATTAGAAGCTGTTGAAGTGGCAAATGAAGAACTGAAAGAAAGCAATTCTAAACTAAAAGAAAACATTGAAACAATGTTTGATGCCCCTTCAGGAGAAAAGGCAGGTGAAAATGAACCGATATGCGGCATTAATTCTGATGACACAGATGCCGAATTACAGGCAGATACTAATGAAAGCAGCACAGACGGAAATGGAACAGAAGCTGAAAGAAATGCAGAACCTTCAAACCAACCCGATGAAACCCCAAAAGAAGAAGGGGCAGTGAGTGCTGAAGCTACAACAGGCAATTCAAATGTGATTATTGAAACTGCAAAAAGTGCAGTGCCTGAAGTTATTGCAAATACTGCTGAAGAAAAAAAGGCTTTGCTTAGGATTCAAACAATTAAACGCTGCATAAGTTCAAACTATGACAAAATTGCAGAACTTGAAAACACTGTTGATTATCACAGAAATTTGGCAAGTACGCTTGATTATGAACCATTTGTGAAACTGAAAGATATTGTTTCAGAAGCCCTTCATTCCAATGTTGATGCCGAAAATTTAAAAGGTTTAAAAGATAACACCAAAAATTTTGAAAGCATTATTAATATTCAAAACCTGCTTAAAGAACACAGTAAAAAGGCAGATGATGCTGAATATGATATTTCAAAATTAAAAAATGAAATAGATGACCTTGAAAAAGAACAAGCCGAAATTGAAGAAAAAATTGATAAGTTTGCAAGGCAAACAAGGTTGTTTGATTAGTTGGAAGGGGGCAGTTATTGCCCCTTGCCACCCAATTTGGAGAAGTAAAAATGGTAACAAAAAAGAACACGACACCAAAAGAGAGTGAAGAACAAATTGCATTTGTCAATTATTGTGAAGCTAACAACATTATTGTAATAAGCACACAAAATGGGATGTATATCCCCAAAAAATCTGATGATGGTAAAAAAGATTTCAATTATTTTGCCTATATCAAAAGGCAAAAGGCAATGGGGCTGAAAAAAGGCTTTCCTGATTTGATTATTTTACACAGCAATAAAAGCAAAACCCATGAAGTTTTCTTTATTGAATTGAAACGAGTTCAAGGCGGAAAACTTAAACCCGAACAAGAAGAATGGATTCACAGGCTTGATGATGCAGGTTATATGGTGGGCATTGCACACGGTTGTGATGCTGCAATAAGAGTTTTAAACAGGTATTTGGAGAGTTAAGACAGTGCAGGCAATAACAGTTGTTTCTTTATTTGACGGCATTTCAGTTGGACAGCTTGCACTTCACTTGGCAGGCATACCGATTGACAAATACATTGCATTTGAAATAAACAAAGACAGTATAAAAGTAACACAATGTCATTATCCGGCAACAATACAATGCGGTGATGTAAGAAATTTTTATTGGGAAAGCATTGGGCATTGTGATTTGTTGCTAGGCGGTTCACCCTGTCAAGATTTATCAAGTGCAAACAGAAACCGTTGTGGCTTGGAAGGCAGCAAAAGTTCTTTATTTTGGGAATATGTAAAAGCAAAAAATGTTTTAAAACCCAAATATTTTTTGTTGGAAAATGTGCAAATGCCTGCACGTGATTTTGAAATAATTTCACAAGCATTGGGCATTTATCCTGTAAATATTAATAGTAGCCTTGTTTCTGCACAGTTAAGAAATCGTTTTTACTGGACAAATATAGGGTATAAAAACTATAACATTTTTGGCTTTCCTACTTGTGCAATACCTCAACCAAATGACAAAAAGATTTTTTTGCAAGATATTTTAACAAGCGGCTTTGCTGATAGGCAAAAATCAAATTGTCTTTTGAGAAATTTAAGCAGACCTTCTTATAAAAAAGATTATATGATGCGGCGGCATCAAAAGAGTTTTCACACTATTGTTTTTGAAGATTTAAAAGACAAATATAATTCTTCAAGATATTTCAACCAAACCGAACTTGAAAGACTGCAAACATTGCCTGATGGCTATACGAAAGTTTTAAGCAGGAACAAAGCAGCAGCTTGCATTGCTGATTCTTGGACTGCTGAAGTTATTGCACACATATTTAAGTTTTTAAAACAGGAATTAGAAAAAGGAGAAAAAGAAGAATGGTAAAACAATTTGAAGATGGCAAAATTTATGTTCTAAAAGGCAGCAAAAAGCCTTATGAAGAAATTATTGAAGCTGCGGTGTACAAAAGCAAAAATGATGCCGGACAGATTGAAAAAAACTTGATGCTTGATTTTTATGTATTTGATGGAACTGACCACAATACAAAAGCAAGAATTTATGAAACAACTAACACACTAGAACCAGCAGAAAATCACAACCCGAAAGACTTTGCTGAAATTGGTACTGCCGGAATTGAATATATTGAAGATGAGTTCAGCTTAATTGAAGCAAAACCTTCATATACAGACCTTGAAAAGGCTTTGAAAAAAATTGCACGTGCAAGAAATTGTGATTTCAGGAATTGGAAGCAAAGAGGGGATGAAATGCAAAGAATTGCACAAGAAGCATTGAGGGCTGGAAGATGAGAAAGTCCGATATTATAAAACTTGATTTAATGAAGTTTTTAAGATTCCAAAAGCAATATGATTGTGTTTGTAGTGAAGGTGTAAACAATGCTGATATATCAGCAATTAAAAACCAAAAGCTGATTGAAATTGAAATAAAAATCAGCAAATCTGACTTCAAAAACGAATTGAAGCATAAATCTTGGAAGCACGATAAATACAAAGATTTACAAGCCCTTAAAAATACAGATTGGATGCGAATACCAAACAAATTTTTCTTTTGTGTGCCACAAGAAATGGAAGAATGGGCATTAAAAGAAATTGAGAATATCAACTTCAAATATGGGCTTATCGTATGGCAAGAAGGGTTTGTGTATATTAGACGGCAAGCCCTGCATATACACAATGATAAATTAAACAACTTTGTGTTGATTGAATTTTGCAAAAGAATTACATCCGAATTAATTAATTTAAAAATTCAGACAAATAACGATAAACAAGAACTTGAAGCCCTCAAACAAGGGGTTCTTGTAGTAGAAGGTATTAAATAACAGAAGGAGAAACCCAAAATGAGAATTAAAAAAATTTTTGAAGAAATCACAGGAATTGCACACTTAAAAGATATGCACTCGATTGCAAATGAAAGAATTGAAAATTTAACCAATATTCTTTTAAGACAAAGCCATTTTTTAAAATTACAAAAACAGCTTGCTGAAAAAAATGAAGAAATTAAACAGGTTGAAAAAACTCTTGAAGGAACTATTGATCAGCAATATGAAGAAATTCAAAGGTTAAGAACACAGCTTGAACATGCAAGAAATAACAGAATAGGCAAATACTATGTATTCAACCCACATCATGGACAGCCACGCAAAATATACAACAGCTATGAAGCAGCAATGAAAGATGCTGAAAGCGTTGCCAAAATTTCAAAAGGGCAAAAAGTGTTTGTGTTGAAAATCGTTTCAGGTGTTCAAATTTCAGAAAATTATGAAGATTATTCTTTGATACCTGAAGAAGAAATTCCATTTTAAGGGGGTGATATTATGGAACAAAAAACAAAAGACTTTGATTATAATTACACAATTTTTGAATATTTTGCTGAACAACACAATTTAACATTGCTTGATGGTGAAATTAATGACATTATTCACCTTGTAAATTCTGCATTAATTACACAGCTTCAGACACAAAGTAATGAACTTCAAGCAGCAGTAAGCCAATATAATGCAGTTGTGCGGCAAAACAAAGAATTACAACAAGAATTGATTCAAAAAAATAATAAGTTAATGGGTAAAGATGCAAAGATTGCTTCAATGGCAATAGGGTGTGAGCCGGTAATAATGGAAGCAGCTTGTTCATTTGTTAATTCACTTTATACTTTATTGGAAACAGAAAAAACAACTATATTTAACTTTTCTGAAGAAACGATTGCTGAATTAAAAAAGATTGGCAGGGGCTTGCAGGACTATCAAAACAACAAACCAAACCCATTTTCTGATGAATACTTTAGAAACTTGACCTATTCAGAAATTGCAGAACTTGCAAAAAAATCAATCCGGCTAACAAAAGAACACTGTTCTGATTTACACAAAATTGAAGAATTACAGCAGGAATGTGAGAAGCTAAGCTACAACTTAGGCACACATATAATGATTAAAAACGGCTATTGCAGGGTTCTTGATATGATTGAAAAATATTGTTCCAATGCACAAGACCCTTGTCAAGATGATTGGAATAGAGAAAGAGAGAAATTTGCAAAAATAATCCTTAATTTTATCAGTAAAGTAAAAGGGGGTAAAGATGAGTAAAGAAAACAAAGTTCTTGACCTTGTTTTGAAGTCTGAATGGTTCAATAAAATCAAGAACGGTGAAAAAAATATTGAATATCGTGAAGTGAAGAAAAGCTGGGCTTCAAGGATATTTGAAACAAAACCCGGAGAAAAAACAAAACCTGCTGTTGACAAAGTGCTTTTTTCAAAAGGTTATAACCGAAAAGAACAAATGCTTTTTGAAATAGCAAAAATTGAAATCTTACCTTCAGGGCTTGAAACAGATTTGCATATTAACAGACCAGTTTATGCAATACATTTGGGCAAACAGTTGAACATTGTGGAGTGGAAAAAGCAAGGGGGTAAAAGTGGAAAGTAAAACAGAAAAATGCAAAGATTGCATATATTTTGAAGAACCATTGTTCAGCTTGGATTGTGATTCTTGTGTTGAATGTTCAAATTTTATTTCACATAAAGAATTTACTGAAGATATGGACTTTTGGCATGGTGAACCTGTTGAACCTGAAGAAAATAAACCACAATATTTTCTTATACGGTGGCTTATTAAATTATTTCTTCAAGCATTCAATGATGACATGGATGCATATTTTGAAGGTATTACAACAAAGCCAAAAGGAGATAAACAAAAAGCATCTTACAATTATTATTTACCATTGTTTCTTCAACCATTCTTTTTAAAGGAATGGTGCGATCAATGGAGAAATGGCGGTTATACTGGGGATGATTATGCAGGGCATATTTATATAAAAATATTTCCTTTTGTATATCTCAAATTTAGGTATCAGTGTTAAGGGGGCGGCAATGGACTTTGAAACAATACGAAAATTAAAAGATTGTTGTGCAAGAGAAGCTGCACTGCGTGTGAATGTATATCCAAAGTGGGTAAAAGCAGGCAAAATGACACAAGAAAAGGCGGATGAAGAAATAAGATTGATGCAAATTGCGGCGGCTTGTTTCAATAAAATTCTTCAAGGCAAAGCCCCTGAAGTGCAGCAACAGCTTTTTGACACAAAACCTTATGAACCGCCTAAATATAACTACTATTAAAGGAGAATGAAACAATGAGCGAATGCGGAATATTTGATTATTTGAACAGCCCTGAAGCTGTAAAAGATTTAGACAATATGCAGTGGGTGGCTTTTACTGATAAATACAAAGACACAAACCTTTGTTTCAAAAGTGAGGGTTGGAATGTTGAAGTGAACGGCAGCTTAAAGCCGGATTATTTCCCAAAAACTGATTGCGTTGTGGCTTTTTATGACAAATTGGCAGAACGCATTGCCATTGCATTAAATCTTGTAAGGGGCAAAACAACAGAAGAATTAAAACAACAATTAAAAGGGGGCAAAAACGGTGAAAATTATCCATAAATTATTTTGTATATTAACATTGCCGATAGTTTTATTAAATTACTTCATTTATATGGTGATTTGTACGGCATTAAAGAAAAATTATTTCATTGATTGGTATGACATACCTGACAATTTAAGAATTTTTATTGACCAGTGGCTAACAGTAGAAATATATGAACATAAAGGAGATTAACATGGCAGAATTAACAGAACAACAGATTGAACATTTAAAAAAACTGAATGCACAGGCAGTTAAGGAAGTAATGACTGACAAAGGCAATATTGCTTTTTTGAATGCTTCAATTAAAAAATTTATTGATGATTTGAAGGAACAAAACAAAGATTGTGAACCGGCAGCATATATGATGAGCGGTGCAATAATGGGTTACACACTTTGTTTGTATAACAAAGAAAAAGAGTTAAAAAATGCTTATTTTCTGCGTGATGATGAACAGAAAAGAAACAGAGTTTTAGAGCAAAAATTAAAAGAAGAAATAAGCAAAAATCAAATTCTTGAAGCTGTTGTGTTAGAAATTAATAATGTGATTGATGGCAAAGCAGGTTTACACACAGATACTGCAAGAATTGCAAGAATAATGAGTGTCTTAAATCGAAATAAAGGGGGTGAAGGGGATGGCAGCAGCACTTAATGAAACCCAAAACACGATTCTTGCAATGGTAGTGGAAGGCAAAACAAATGCACAGATAGCGGAAAAATTGCACTATTCAATCAGAAATATAAAATATCACCTTGAAAAAATATACAAGGCTTACAGAATACCTGACAAAGTGCCACAAAACCGCCGGGCATTATTAATTAAAGAAGTAACAAAACAAGAACTAACAAAGTATATGTGAAGAATATTAAAAGAGCAAGAAGCCTTGAAAATAGGCTTCTTTTTGCAAAATTGTCAAGCAATTTTTTAAAGACTGTCCAGTTGGACAGTGAAACATGCGTTATAATGGTAAGTGGCAAGGGGTTTTTCACCGAAAAGATCTACATTGCTAAAATGAGGGTGATTTGTGGCTTTTTTATGTTGTGGAATAAAATACAAAAAAAATGATACAGAAACATATTGGTGTATTGAAACATACACTGTTAAGCCACTTGTTAAAAAATTTGTAAATGAACAAAGGGTTTTCACTGAAACTGTTGAAAGTTGTATTTGTAAAAAATGCGGCTTGCAGCGTGTTCAGATTAAGAGATTTGGCAGAAAAAACAGCAGAAAATGTTTGCTTGAAGTTGAAGAACTAAAAGGAGAAGAAGCAGACATTTTTCTTATTAATAATCAAGAAAAATTAAAAATTCAACCACAAGTTTGCCCTACACCGCTTGTTGCTTGTGCAACTACCATGCCGGCTGTTTATGGGCAAGCAATTTCACCCGAAAAACAACGTGCAAAATACCTTGCTTCATTACCTCAAAAAGATAGTTGGAGAAATAAATTTGTGAATGGGAAGTGGCTTCCTGACATTATTCATTCTGAATGTAGAGTGGTAAATAATTAATGATTAAAAAGATTGAAAATTTTGCAAATGTTGTTGACTATAAAACAAGGCAGCAACTTTTTTTGGAGTGGCTGCAAACTGTTGTTGAAATAGACTTCAAGAAAAAAGTTCAAATTGAAAATGCTGTTCTTTTGTGGACTGAAAAAGACAGACAAGGAAAAATCAAAACAAAGCATGCAAGATTTAATTGTAATCTTGAAGATTATGAGTTTTTTAATGATGCAATGAAAGAATTTATTTTGAATAGAAAATTTGACGAATTTTTAAGGGAACATATAGGCGATTATTTAGAATATATAAATTGAATTAACGGCTGCACATGTTCTGAATTTTGGAAGTCAAGGCGAGATGCAGAAAACGAGATGTTGAAATGACTGAAAAAAAACAAAAAAATTTGCCGATTGACAAAGCAGAATATGATGCACTGGTAGAACAATGTTTAAAGATTATTGCGGAAGCTAATATTCTTTTTGTAACAGATTTGATTGCTTTTTTGCCAATTTCAAGGGCAACTTTTTATAATTATGGACTAGACAAATTAGACATATTAAAAGATGCAATTAATAAGCAACGCATTATAACAAAGCAAGGATTGCGGGCAAAGTGGTTTAAAAGTAAATCACCGGCACTTCAGATTGCACTTTATAAAATGATAGCAACAAAAGAAGAAAAAGAAGCAATTAGCAATGTAATATTCCCTAAAGAACCCGAAAAACAGCAAGAAGAATTGCCAATTAAGCAAATGTTTGAAAGCCTAAAAAAATCAATGAGGGATGAAAACAATGATTGATTGGACAACTTCAAAATGGTCAAGAAAACACCTTGATTTAATGTTAAGGTCTTATGATGATTTAAAATTTTTCACACTTCTTTCAGGTTCAGTGCGTTCAGGTAAGACTGTAACACAGATTGCAAAAGCTGCGGCAGAACTCATTCCACAAAGAGCCGATAAAGGCAAAATTTTAATTTCAGGAAAATCAAAAGAAACGATTTACAACAATGTTTTGCTTGATTTAATGGATTTATACGGCGGCAAAAAGCATTGTGATTATAATTCAACTGATGGCAGGCTTATTGTTGATAAAGCTGTTTTAGGTTCAAAAAATGATGCTTATATACGTGTTGCCGGTGCGAATAAAAAAGGCAATGAAGGTGCAATTTGGGGTGATACTTTCAGTTTATGGCTTGCTGATGAATTAACCCTTCACACAAGGGCATTTGTCAACCTTGCCATAACTCGTTTATCAGTAGAAAACAGCAAAATATTTGCAACAACTAACCCGGCAGACATTTTGCACTTCATATATACTGATTGGATTGCAAACAAAGCCAAACAAGATGTTTTTGAATATCTGTTTTTTGAATTAACTGACAATCTTAATTTGCCTAAAGAATATATTGAACACGTCAAGGCATCTTTCAGCGGTGTTTATTATGACAGGATGATTAAGGGCTTGTGGGTTATTGCAGAAGGGCTTGTTTATCCTGAATTTAACAAAGACACACATATTATAACCCCTGAAGAATTTAGGCAAAATATTGCCGATGGTTTATACAAAGAATTTATTGGCGGTGTTGACTGGGGGTATTCAGCAGAAATGGCAGCAGGTGTGTGGGGTGTTACAAGAAATAATGATTTTCACCTTGCTTCAGAGTTCTATTACAAGGGCAAACTTACTGCGGATATTATTAACTGGTTTAAAGCACAGCAAAAAGATTTGGGTGTTGACCTCAATTATATTTTCTGTGATTCAGCAGAACCTGACAGAATTGAAGAAATGCAACTTGCCAAATTAAATGCTTATGCTTCAGAAAAAGAAATTGCCGCCGGGTGTAATACTGTAAGAACCTGTTTCAGAAAAGACAAAATAAGAATTGGCACTAATTGCCCAAATACACAAAATGAACTTCTTACTTTACGTTATCCACAAGAAGATGAACCGGGTTTTGGAAGTGAAACTGTTTTTATAGGTAAAGACCACGCTGCTGATGGTGTTTTACGTTATCCAATCCACACATATAAAAAAGAGATTTTGGGGCTTAGATATTGAAAATAGAACCAGTAAAAACACAGCCTTCATTTGGGTATTCAAACATATTGAAAACCGAATGGCAAAAAGGCAGGCTGAAAAGTGTGAAATATGGCTTTTATGGTGATTTATTGACAAAAGACACTGTTTCTCTTGAACATTTGCAGCCAGCCAGTAAAAACGGCAAAACAACACTTTCAAATTTGGTTTTAGCAAGTAAGAGCAAAAACCAGTTAAGGGGTTGTGCTGATATAAGGCTTTTTGCAGACAAAGCAACAGTGTGGAATTACTTATTGCAGTTTGTTGGTGTAAAAACTAAACATTTTAATGGCAATTCTTATATAAAAGGAATAATTAAGACATTGCAAACACTTGGAATTAACTTATAAAGGAGAAAAGCAAATGGCAAAAAAAGAAGAAACCGCTGTTGAAACAGCACAAAAAGAAACTGTAAAGGCAGAAAATGAAGTAAAAACAGAAGTTGTTGCAGAAAATGCAACAACTGAAGAAACCGCTGCAAAAGCAGAAAACCTTGAAGCAGTTGAAGTGCCTGAAAATGCTGAAGAAATTTCACAAGAAGAAGCATTGAAAGCTGCTGTTGATGAAGTCAACAGATTAAGAGAAGAAAACACAGCTATAAAACAAGAACTTGATTCAACGAAAGAAGAACTTAAAAAACTTGTTGAACACACAAACACAGAAGCAGGAATTGCAGGCAAACAAATTGTTGACCTTAATGCAAAAGTTAAAGAACTTGAAGAAAAACTTGCTGAAGCACTAAAAGGCGGAAATAACACAGTATATATTGAATTGCTTGAACAATTTGAAGAAAAAATCAATGAATATGCTGGGTTAAGACGTGAACGGCTAAGAAAAGAGTTTGTAACAGATTTAAAAGAAGAAATTCAACGACAAAAGGACTTATTAACAAATGCTTAATAACTTATCATTTTTACAACCGGGACAAGATTGGCTTCCCGAAACAGAAAAAGACAGAATTGCACTGTATGACTTAAACCATTCTTTATATGTCAATGACCACATGGATGTTTTGGATGTACTTTTAAAAGTCGTATATCCTGATCAAGAAGTCAATGAAACAGTTAAGAGGGTTTTTGTCAATTTGTACAGGTCTGTTTCAAAATTGTGGGCAGATTTGCTTTTTTCTGAAAAGCCGGCTATTTCAAAGGCAGACAAAACAACCGATTCTTATTTAGCTGACCTTATAAAAAATAGCCGTTTTTGGAAAACTTCAAAAAAAGTTGCCATTGATGCTTCACGTTATGGCACAGGCTTATATAAAATCAGAGCCGTTGAAGGCAAAGCTGTCATTGAAGCTGTTTCACCTCGTTTGTGGTTCCCGGTTGTAAATCCTGATAATATTAACGATATTATTTATCACGTTTTGGCATTTTCTTTTGTTGAAAATAAAGTGCAATATTTGAAAGTTGAAATTCATTCAATCGGTAAAATTGAACACAAGCTGTTTATTATTGATAAAAATTCTTGCAAAATAAAACAAGAAGTTGAATTGAAAACACTGGACAGATACAAAGATTTAAAACCAGTTGAAGAAACAAAGGTTGATGATTTTTTAATCATTCCAGTGTGCAATGCTTCTGACAGTGAAAATGGACTTGGTGAAGATGATTACACCGACATCAACCCTGTTATATCTCAAATTGAATTACACTTGACTAAATACGGCAAAGATTTAGAAGAACAAGGCAATTTAAAATATGGTCCGGCAACCGCCATTGATGACAATGGACAAATCAAAAAAAATTCATATATTCCAATGTTAAGCGGTGCAAATCAAGCAAACCCACCGGGTGTTGTAACGTGGACAGTGCAGCATGAAGCAATCAAGGAATATGTTTCACAATTAATGTTTTTCTTTTATATGCTTTCTTCTGTAAGCCCTGTTTTATTTGATCCAAACCAAACAATCAGCAGCACTGTTTCAGGTGTTGCCCTTAAACGATTAATGCAAAGAATGCTATCAAAAGCAGGGGCATTGGCTGAAGATTTTGATGAAAGTATCAAAAGGGTGTTTTCTGTTGCTGCACAGCTTGAAGGCAAAACCCTTTCAGATTATTCAATCACTTGGAAAGATGGGCTTGTTGATGATATTAATGAACGTGCTGAAACGGCTCAAAAAGCAGGTGTTACAACAACAATGAGCCGCAAAACTGCTGTTGCTTATGTTCAACAAATTGAGGGTGAAGCCCTTGAAACTGAACTTAAAGAAATTACAACAGAAGAAAAAAACAAAAGTGTTCTTAATGTCAATGACTTATTCCCTAATGATGAAGGCGATTCTGACAATGAAACAGAAGAACCTGACAAAAAGAGAAAAGAAGAATAATAAATGGATAAATTTGGCAGTTATATCAATGAAAATGAACTGTTGTTGTTAAGATATTACAATGATAGTTTAACAAAGATAAAAAAACAGCTTCTTGAAGCTGCTATTAAGGGGCATGATACAACACACCTGAAGCAGTTGAAAGAAAATGTTGAAAATGAACTGCTAAAACTTGATAAAAAATTTCAATTCTTTTCAAAAGACACAACATCACGCATATATAAAAAGGGGATTGAAGGACAAGAAACAGCTTTTAAACAATTACATATAAGATTTACACCGGTAAAAGCTGCAACTTATGCACAGTTTGCCGGTATTCATAAAGAAGCTGTAAAAACACTTGCAATTAATACATATAAGCCTTTAAAACGTGTTGTTGATGTCATCGGTCGTGATTGTATTGAATATTTTGAAAGAACAAATTTCAATGATACACAAGCTATTTTGAAGAAACTTCTGAAATTCTTCCCTGATAATGAAGATTTAAGAAGCACAGGGCTTGCTTCAATTCAGGGTGTTGTTAATGGCAATATAACGTGGCAAAATGCAATAAGGGATTTTCAAGAAACTTTTTTAAAAGATTCTATTTTTAAAGTGCCTTATTACAAAAAAGATGGCACACTTCATGCAATGGTCAATATGGCTGATTATGCTGAACTTGTTGCAAGAACAACATCTGCTGAAGCATACAGAAAAGGGGCTGAAAATGCTATTCTTGACACTTTTGATGACATGGGCGACTTGGTACAAATTAACGGAAAATCAGAATTCCCAAACAGCCCTTGTTTGCCTTTTGAAGATGCCATATTAAGTTTAACAGGCAAAACAAAAGGCTATACAACACTTGATGCCGCAAAAGCACAAGGATTGTTTCACCCTAACTGTATTCATCACTTTGGGGTTACTGCTGCGGTTATTGCTGAATATGAAGCCATTGAAGCTGGTAATAGCAAAGGCACACAACTTCAAGAAATAGACAAACCACCGACAAAACAGCGTAAAAAGACAGAAAAAACTGAAAAGTGGTCTATGCAAGATGTGCTTGCTACTTATACCGGCAACAATGAAATGGTAAAAACCGCATTGAATAATGCAACAATAGATTCAGAAGTTGCAGACATTCTTGCAAACATTCATAAATTGCCTGCTGTAAAAATTATTAATGACAGGGGCAAGGGATATTACAACAGAATAAAAAGTGTAATTTCAGCAGATAATGAAATGACATTCTTGCACGAAATGGGGCATTCTTTGGATTATGGACTTGTTAAGGCTTCAAGCGATAAGTGGCATAATTACAGCCGGAAACTTGAAAATGTTGTTGAAAGACACCGAATAAAACGCATTGACAAATTCCCTGAAGTTGTTGCAAATAAATTTAAAGAAATAAAAGAAAAATACAAGTTACCGAACGGAATACCAAATTTCAAGGCACAAAGAAAAGATGGCTGGTGTGCATTATCTGACATATTTGATGCCCTTACAAACGGTAATATGTTTGATAAAGCCAGCTATGCTATTTCAGGACATGGGGCAAAGTATTTCAGGCAATATGGAACAAAAGAAGCTGAAATTTTTGCACAATACTTTTATTTAAGAACAAATAACTGCACTGAAGCCTTAAATGTTCTTAAAGAAAACGTGCCTGACCTCTTGAAATCACTTGAAACTTTGTTTACATTGTATGTAAAGGAATTAAAAGAACTATGATAAAACTACCTAAAGATCTAACAGAATTTAATATGACAAACAAAGAATATATGGCACTTTCAGTTGAAGAAAGAAATTTTCTTAATGAAAATTTAAAAGCAAATATTTGGGATTTTTACAGTGAAGCAAACCCTGAAGAAGAAAAACCTGAATTGCCTTGTATTATAAACGGCACAATTATTGGTGAATAATATTTTTAATTGATTTGTGATAGTTGGATTTTCAAGAAGCCCTTCAAGGGTTTCTTTTCTATGCAAATTTTTAAGCGTGTTGAGTGATTCAGCAGGCTTAGTTGTAATACATAAACATAAAGGAGAAAGCGAGATGCCCGGAAATGGAAACAATGGGGGAGATCCCCAAAACAACACAGAAACCTTTACAAAAGAGCAGGTTCAAAAAATGATTGATGAAGCTGTTACAAAAGCTAAAGCAGACACAACAGCAGAGTTCAAAGACCACATCAAAAAACTGAATGAAGAAAATGCTGCAAAAAGAATTGACTTGAAGGACACAAAAAAACTGAAAGAAATTCTTGCTGAAGCATTAGGCTTCAAGCCTGAAGAAGTAAAAGAAACTGATGTTCTTAGTGCAAAAATCACAGAGGTTGTGAACGCTAACAAAGAACTGGCTGCAAAGTTTGAAGAAGCCCAAAAGAAGGCTGCAACCTATGAGAAAAAAGCACAAGTTGCAGAACTTCTTAAAAAATCAGGCTTAAAAGATAAGGCTATGAACTTGGTTCAGCTAGATGCTGAAAATCTTGAAGAAGCTGTGAAAAAGATTGCTGAAGATTACCCTGAATTAAAAGTGAATTTTAATGTGGGTGGCAATGGCAGCAATCCGGGTATTTTCAACAATTCTTCTATGCCAAACCCATACAAAAAAGAAACTTTAAACCTGACAAAGCAATTTCAGCTTGAACAAACTGATCCAAATTTGGCGGCAAAATTCAAAGCTGAAGCAGGTGTGAAGTAAAAAAACAAAAGTAATACATTAAAAAATAAGGAGAAAAAACAATGGGAACGATTGTAACAATTAGTGGTTTACCGATTGATATTGAAAAAGTTGTTTCTTATGCGTTGGAACAAACCACTTACAATTCAAACTTGGTTCAGTGCGGCATTATGGTAAGAAATACTGAATTTGATGCACTTGCCAATGCAACAGGTACAACTGTAAATATGCCATTTTGGAAAGATTTGGAAGGCGATTCTGAAGTCTTACCGACTGATGGAACAACCAAACTTTCAACAAGTGATATTGCTTCAGGACTTGACAAGGCTGCTATTAATCACAGAGGTAAAGCATTTAAGGTTAATGACCTTGTAAAAGAACTTGCAAAAACACAGGCAAATGATCCAAATGCAGACCCGATGGCAGTAATTGCTTCAAGAATTGGTGCTTATTGGGATGGTGAATATCAAAAAATCCTTCTTGCCATTCTTAAAGGTGCATTTGCTGCAACATCTATGAAAGACTTGGTTCTTGACGTTACTGCCGGAACAAGTGCTGCTGACAGAACTGCAAATGCTGACACCTTAATTGATGCAGAAGGCAAACTTGGTGATAGAGGTTCACAACTTCAAGCCATTATGATGCACTCTGCAACCGAACGTAAGTTAAGAAAAGATGATTTGATTGACTATATCAAACCTTCTGAAGGCGGCAAGCCGCTTGCTTACTACGGTGATAAGCGTGTAATTGTTAATGATGAATTACCTGTTGAAGAAATCACTGAAGGAGAATCACCAAACCAAACAACAAAAACAGTTTACACCACTTACTTATTTGGTGCTGGGGCTGTTGCACTTGGTGAAGCAACTCCTGATTATCCTGCACTTGAACCTGACAGGGAAGCACTTGCCGGTAATGACATCTTGATTTCAAGAAGAAAGAATATAATTCACCCTCGTGGAATTAAATTCAAAGGTTCACCAGCAGGAGTTTCACCAACAAATGCTGAATTTTCAACCGGCACAAATTGGGAAAGAGCATACCAACCTAAACACATTAAGGTTGTACAGTTCAAACATTTGCTTGCATAACTTTTGTTGTTATATCTCACAAAACAAGGGCTGCAATATGCCCTTGTTTTTCTCAATTATAGGACTTTTAAAAATGACAAAAACCGTAAAAATAAATGATATTGAATATCCTGTTTATTGCACAGTAGAAGAAGCCGAACAATATTTTGCAACAAAACTTGATGCTTCACAGTGGAAAACATTAAATGATGATGACAAAGCCAAAGTTCTTGTGGAAGCAACACGAAAATTAAACACCTTGAAATATGAAGGTTTTCCGGTTTCTACTGAACAGCCGCTTGCATTCCCTCGATATTTTAAACCAAATTTTCTTTCAAAAAGAACCTACACTTCAGAAGCCAATGCCATTGAAGTGAACGGCAAAAGTTTGATTTTAATTGAAATGCCACAAGAAATGATCAGTGCCTGTTGTGAACAAGCAATTTTTGTTGCAGAATATGCCGGACTTTCAGGCAAGTCTGTTCACATTAAAAATCAAAGACTGGGTATAAGCAGCATTAATATTGGCGGTGGCAATGTTTCTTATAACGGCAATTATTTATTGCTTGAAGTATGCCCTGAAGCAACACAATTTATTGATAAATACTTAATAAAATCAGCAAGGGTGGTTTAAATGTTTTATTCTCATTTGTACACACAGAAATTCAATTTAAAAAGGACAGATGGCACTGATGAATATTCTATGCCTAAAGTAATTGAAGAAGAAAAAAATATTCCTTGCCGTATAACATACAAAAATAAATTAATTGTTGCAAGTAATGGTGAACAAAGGACTTCAGAAGGCAATATTATTACTGACAAAGAAGTAAAAGTGAATGATTTAATTCACTTAAATGGTACTGATTACAAAGTAATTTCAGCCAATCCTTTATATGATTTTGATAATAATTTGCAAGGTTATCAAGCATACTTTTAACAGGGGGTAAAATGAAAACGGAATTTGACATTGATGTCAAGTGGTTTGGAAAAACTGCTTCTGACAAAGTAATTGCTGCGGCAATGAAGGGTTTAAAACAAGGCGGTGAAGTTGCAGGCGGTGAAGCAATGAAAATTGCCCCTGTATTATCAGGTACATTAAAGCGGTCAATTTGTGTTACAGAAGGCGGCACACCAAACCTTGATGAAGTATTTGAAGAAGCAAAAACTTCATCCGATAAAAACCAGCCAAATGTAATGGCAACCAAACAGGGTGATGAGTTATCTGTTTATGTTACTGCAAACACCCCTTATGCTTACAAACAACATGAACAAAATAAAAACCATAGCAAATTTCTTGAAAGAGGTTTGCAAAATGCACAAGATATTATTCCAAAACTTGTTGAAAGGCAACTGAAAAGGCTATGACAGATATTTTAAAAGAAATAAGAACACATTTGATTAATTCAAAAGTTGTTACTGATTCAGAATGTAAGTTTAATATTACAACTTCTGATGATGAAATTGTTTGCCTTTGGGTTTATGGCGGTTATCGTGAAGTGCTTGGAGATTCACCAACAGTTCAGATAAAAGTTCTTTCAAAAGATGCAAGGCAAGCAGAAAACAAGATAAATGCAATATTTAAAGCACTTGTTACTAACAAGCCAATTAGAATTTCAACAATAAACAATAAAAAAATGCGGATTGTTGAAGCACAACAACCGTTTTTTGTTGAGAAAGACACACAACAAAGATTTGTATGGGTATTTAATATTACAGTTACAGCTTTTTAGCACAAAGGCAGAAAGGAGAAAAGAAAATGCCGTTATCAAAACAACAAAATGTTCTTGGTATTTCTAATGCAAAAATTGCAGAAGTTACAGTAAACACAACTGAAACTTATACAATAGGCACAAGAATGGATTTACCAGAACTTAGTTCAATGGAAGTTACAGTTAGCAGTGAAACAAAAGAAGCTGTTGCTGGGCTTACAACAGTAGATTCAATGACTTTCAAAAAGGCTTATGATGTAAAATTTGAATCAGTCAATATTCCTTTGGATGTCATTGCAAAAATTAATGGTGCAACACTTACTGAAAGCGGAACAACACCTGAACAAACCGTTACTGTAACAGATAAGGCTTCAGATGTGCCTGTTTTGTTCAATCTTGAATTTGACACCGATTTCATTAATGGTGAAGCAGCAGACCTTCACATGGAATTATTCTGTGTTAAAGGTTTTCTTGATGTTGTTTCAAAAGCTGATGATTATTGGACTTGTTCTTTTGAAGGTCAAGGGGTTGTGAGAAAGAAAGATAAGGCTTTCAGAACAATAACTATTAATGAAACAAGAACAGACATCGGAGAAAATGACACATAAAATTTAATTTTAATATGTAGAATTTAAAAGAACTCGGCTTAAAACACCGGGTTCTTTTTTGTGTAAAAAATCAGGAGAAATAAAGATGACACTTGACAAAATAGTTGTGCCAAAGTTAGAAATGGAACTTTTTGGCGAAAAATGGAATTGTGAATTTAAACTGCGTAATTTTGCAGTATTAAGAAATACTTTCAACATTTCAGAACATCAACTGCTTACAGGTTTAATGGACAAAAAACTTGAATTTATTGCTTATGGCATTTGGGCTTCAACCATAGTTTTTGCCCCCTTTGATGCAGCTGATCCATTAAAAGTTGAAAGAACAATGGATTTAGAAAAAATTCTTGAATTATCACTGGCGGAATTACAAGCTGCAACAGATCAGGTTGTAAAAGCGATGGAAGCATACCTGCCAAAACCAAAGCCACAAGATATTGCAAAGGCTGAAGCCGAAAAAAAGCCGGTAGAAGCAGCAACAAAGAAAGCTGCAAAAAAGAAAAAATCTATGAAATAGATTATGCGTATTTATATTATGCCGTAACCACGCATTTAAGATTGCCTGAAGTGGTTTTTTGGACTGCTACGCATAGAAAAATTGTTGAACTTCTTGACATAGACAAAGAAGTCAACAGCATAAACACGAATAACAAAACAAAGAAAAGTTCAGGCAGTAAAAAAATGTCATTACAAGAAGCAATGAAAATTTTGTAAGGAGAAGCCATGAGTGTAACAGCAGGACAAGTTGCAGTAAAACTTAATTTGGACAAAACCCAATTTGAACAAGGTATGCAGCAAGCAAGAAAAAGTGTTGATTTGCTTTCAACCGCCTTCAGTTCTATTGCTGCATTGGGTGTTGGTGCAACTTTGTTAAATATCGGACAAAATGCACTAAAGGCTTCTTCAGACTTTGAACAAGCACAAGTTGCATTTGGTGTAATGCTGGGTGATGCAGAAAAAGCAAGCAGATTGGTCAATCAATTACAAGATATGGCAAATGTTACACCTTTTGAAACACAAGATCTGTTGGATGCTTCAAGGGTATTATTAAACTTTGGGATTCAATTAGAAGATTTATTGCCCGATTTGCAAATGCTTGGTGATATTTCAGGCGGAAACAGAGAAAAAATGCGTTCAATGACATTGGCATTTGCACAAATGTCATCTGCTGGCAGATTGATGGGGCAAGATATGCTTCAAATGGTCAATGCCGGCTTCAACCCTTTGCAACAGATTTCTGAAGAAACTGGCAAATCAATGGCAGTTTTGAAAAAAGAAATGGAAGAAGGCAAAATTTCTGTTGAAATGGTGCAACAGGCTTTCAGAAATGCAACTGCTGAAGGTGGCAGATTTCATGGAATGATGGAACAACAAAGCCAAACATTGGAAGGTGTAACTTCAACAATGTCTGATGCTTACACGCTGATGACACGTTCAATTTCAGATATGGCTTTGCCTGCAATCAAAGAACAAATTGTTGAAACTACAAGATTAATTGAAAAAATAACTGAAAATATCAATGCTTTTAAAGCATGGGCTTCTGTTAATCAATCCACAGTTTATGGACTTAAAAATGCAAGCATAGCGATTGCAGCACTTGCTGTGGCAATTCCCCTTACAAGCAAAGCTGTTACAGGGCTTATTCTTGCTTATAGAAATTTGGGAGTTGTAACAGCTTCAACAACTGCTTACCAATTAGCATTTGCAAATTTATTAAAAGGCAATGCAGCACTGGCATTAATTCAATATAGAGCAGCCATCACTGCAACAATAGCACAGGTAAGAGCATTAACAGTTGCGATGCTGGCAAACCCTATTACATGGGTAACTGTAGTATTAGGGGCTGGGGCTGCTGCGTGGTGGAAATATCAACAATCTATTCACGAAACGGCAAATGCGATTGAAGAACTCAATGCAAAGCAAGATGAAAATGTCAACAAAACAACTGAAGCAATCAGAACGATTCAAGAACTTCAGGGGGCAAAAAATCTTGACTATGAGCAAACCAAAAGACTTGATCAGGCTATTGAATATTTAACAGAAAAATACCCTAATTATATCAATAAACTGAAAGAAGAATTGAGGTTAAAAGGGCAAATTTCAAAAGCTACTGCTGAACAAATTGCCAATGAAATGACACTTGCCAAAGTGAAAGATTTATCTGAAAGAAAAGCCAAAATTGACAAAAAAGTTGAAAGAGGTATTGCCGCATATAATCAACAACAACTTATGGCGGCAGCACGATTTGGCACACCTATTCAGGAAAATCCGGGCAGGCTTGGTGTAAGCAAATCTTTACAGCGTGATCAGGATGCAATTAATAAGGAACTTGAAAAAGTAAAAAAAGAACGTGAAGCCATAGTTAATGAATTGACTTCACTGCAAGCTGAAGAACCAGTTGCAAGAAGGTCAACCAGCACTGCAACAGGTGAAACCAAAACTGCAAAACAACTTGCAGCAGAAGAAAAGGCAAGACAAAAAGAAGCACTTGACTATAAAATTGCAATGCTTGAAGTTGAAAAATATGAAACACAAAAAACAGAAGATGAAATTTATCAAATTAATTTACAACAGGCAAATGCAAGAATAAATGCTGCAAAAGCAGGCACTTCTGAATATGCACAGGCATTGGCACAGAAATTGCAACTTGAAAGAGAATATGAGCAAAAACAAAAAGCCTTAAAATCTCAACAGGTTGTTGATGACCTTACCAATGCTAAACAGGGCATTGATAACCAAATGGCAATGCTTGAATTGGAATATGACAGAAGAAGAATTTCAAAAGCACAACTTTTGCAACTTGAAATTAATTTCATAAATCAAAAGAAAAAACTTGAAGAAGCTGCTTTGCAAGAACAATTAAAACTTGTTCAAGGCAATGCTGCTGAAGAAGTAAAAATTAAACGTGCAAGCCAGCAAGTAATGGAAAATTACAATTTGCAGGCAAATAGAAAAGCACTTGAATTATGGAATTATCAACATCAAGAAATAAAAGGTTTTGCTGATGACTTTGCTTCTGAATGGGGCAACACACTTTCAGGGCTTATAAGCGGAGAAATGACTTTTGCCGATGCCGCCAATTCCTTGTTCAATAACATTTTGGGTTCATTTGGCGATATGTGCGGCGAAATGGTAACACGTTGGATTAAAGACAATATGTCATTAATTACAACAACAAGAGCATTCACCACTGTAAAACTTTGGTGTGATAGATTGTTGCATTTAAGCAATACAAAAACTATTGCAAGTAATACACTTGTGGCACAATCAGCAGCAACTTCTGCTGGTGTTACATCTGCATCAGCAACAGCCACAGCAGGTGCAATGACTGGTTTGGGTTCTGCTGTTACATTTGTTGTTAATCCAATAATGAAATTGGCAGGGGCAATGGCTACATTAGCAGCTTCAAGCGGTGCTGTTGCACTTTCAATGCCTATTATAGCATTATCTACAGCAGTAACTGCGGCTTCTGCTGCATTGGCGGCATTAAGCATGGGTATTTTAAATACTGCATTGATGATGACTTCACCACTTGCAATGATGTTTGCCCCTGTATCGGTAATGTTAGCGGCAGAAATGGCGGTTGTAGGTGCAGCAGCCACGACAGCGGCAGTGGCAGTTGGAAAACTTGCCGTTGCATTGGCGGCAGCTTCAGCAGCAGCTATTCCTTTTGTTGGTTGGATGCTTGCCCCTGCGGCTGCAATGGCAACAGGTGCAGGAATTGCGGCAGGGCAAATGCTTGCAGCTTCAGCGGTTCAATTTAGAGAAAAGGGCGGTGAAGTTAAAAAAGGTCAAGCCTACATTGTAGGTGAAAAAAGACCTGAATTATTTATTCCTGACAGGAATGGAAGAATTGAACCAAACTTAAATTCTTTAAATGGAAGCGGTGAAAGCAACACACACAACAGTTATTCAACAACAGTTGTTGTTCAGGCTATTGACACAAAAGACTTCAAACAGCGTGTTGGTGATTTAACTGAATTTATTCATGGCAACATTCAAAAGGGTGTTAAGAAAAGACAGCTTGCACCATTAGGGGGCTAATTTATGAGCAATTATGTATTTCCTTCTTTTCAGGGGTGGTCGTGGGAGAAAACAATCACCCCTGTTTGGAATACTCAAACATACGAAAGTGAAAGTGGGAGAGAAACCCGGATTCAAAAATGGAAATATCCACGCTATAAAATTTCACTTACATATAATTTTCTTACAGATAACACTTCAAAGTGGCAGCTTGACAAAGGCGATATTGAACGTTTACAAGGCTTTTTTAATGCGGTGGGCGGTTCTTTCGATGATTTCTTATACTTTGATGACACAGAAAACAGTGTTGAAAATCAGACATTTGGGCTTGGTAATGGGCAACAAACTGTTTTTCAGCTTGTAAGAAATCACCCTTATTGGGCTGAACCAGTCAACGGAATTGTTGAAATTCCGCAAATTTTTATTGATGGAGTATTAACAACAGAAGTTTCAGTTGATCCTTACGGTGTTGTAACTTTTGACAGTCCACCGCCGGCAGATAGTGTTTTGACGTGGACAGGAAACTATTATTTCAGGGTACGTTTTGACAATGATGAAATTGAACTTACAAGAACGTGGGATGGACTTTGGGAAAGCATAGAAATTTCTATGAAAACGGTGAAAGCATGAAACAAGCTAGTGATGAATTAATTAATTTTTTAGCAACGCTTGAAAGCGATAAATTAAGACTTGCAGACCTTTATACATTCAAATTAACAAATGGCACTGTATTGAGGTTCACAAGTGCGGATTTTGACATTACCATTAATGGCAATACCTTCAGCCATAAAAATGCAGGCATTTCACGTTCTTCAATGGCTTGGGCAACTGGTCTTTCTGTTGATGATGTTACTTTGGAATTTAACCCATCTGAAGAAGATAAACTTGAAGAAATAACACTTGTTGAAGCATTTAGAAACGGTTCTTTTGACGGTGCTGAAGTTCAAATTGATATTGCATTTTATGCTGATGGCTGGGATAATGAACCCCTTGTTCTTGAAAAGCTGTTTGTGGGCAATATTGACGTTGATGAAATTGGCGGTTCTTATGTAAAAGCAAGCATTAAAAGTTACACAGAATTATTGAATGCTGCATTCCCTTCACAGGTTTATCAGGCATCTTGTTGCTATGCACTTTATGGGGCAGGTTGTGGGGTAAACAGAGCAAATTTTTCTGAAGATGCTTATGTTTTATCAAATAGCACTAAAAAACAGATTAATTGCCAGCTTAGACAAGCCGCCGGATATTATCAAAATGGTGTTGTAACTTTTTTAACCGGTAAAAATATAAATATTAAAAAATCCGTTAAAGTGCATCAATCGGGTTTTTTAACATTATCAACCCCTTTGCCTTATGCCCCTGCAATAGGTGATAAGTTTTCGGTTTCAGCAGGCTGTAATAAAACTATTTCAATGTGTGAAAGTAAATTTCACAACAAAGCAAATTATTCAGGCACACCATTTGTGCCTAAAGCAGATAGCACTATTAAATTTTAAAGGTAAATACAGAATGAATGAAGATTTAATTAGAATAAGTAAACTTGAACCTTATTCAAAAGAATACATAAAAGAACATGAAGAAGAATTGCGGCAAAATGTTGTTGAAATTGCAAAAAAATATATTGGTGCAAAATATCATATTAATGGAATGTTGCCATATAAAGCAACAGATTGCCACACTATTTTGATTATGGTATTTGCTGAAGCAAGAATTATTAAACTGTTTCAGCCTGAATTTTACCGCCCTGATTTTAGTTTTCACAGTTGCAAAGAAACATATCTTGAAGGCTTAAAAAAGTTTGCTTCAGAAACGAAAGAAAAAAAGCCCGGTGATGTGATTCTTTACCGATATGCAAAATTAATTGACCATGCAGGCATTGTGCTTGATACAGAAGGCACAATGATTGATAACTGCATCACACGTGGCTGCACATTACAGAACTACAATCAAAACATAAACAAAAGCAGAGAAGTTTGCACATATAGTTTTTGGAGTTAAAAAGATGGGTTTCACTGGTAGCAAAAAAAATACTTTAGCACAACAAGAAAACAGAATAAATGCACTGCAATATGAACAATCAACTTATGGTGCAACAAAACAAGTTGTATATGGCACAAATATGATTTGTGGCAATTTAATTGATAATACTGACTTTACAGCGATTGAACATAAATCAACTGTAAAAATGGGCAAGGGTGGTGCTTCACAAACTTCTGTAAGCTATACCTATAAATCAAGGGTAATTATTGCTTTGTGTTTTGGCACGATCAACAGTATAAAGCAAGTTTTATTTGATGATGGTGTTTATAATTTAAACCAATTAAACCTGACCTTTTTCAATGGTTCAGCCAATCAAAATGTTTGGGGTGAAATGCAGTCATTACACCCGGATCATGCATTAAGTTACAGAAATCTTGCTTATGTTGCTGGTTATATTGATTTAACTACTTCAGCAGGTGTGCCACAGTATAATTTTGAAGTTGCTGGTAAATGTATTGCAAACGGTTTGGATGCAAACCCTAAAGACGTTATTGTTGATATTTTAAGCAATTCAATTTATGGGGCAGGTTTTTCTTCAGATTATATTGACAATAACACATTTAACGAATTTTCAAAATATTGTATTGCGAATAATTTATTTCTTAGTCCTGTATATAATGCACAAGAAGAAGCACAAAGTGCATTAACAGACCTTGCTGAAATATGCAATTCAACTTTTGTTTGGACACAGGGCAAGTTGAAAATTTTACCGCTTGCTGATGAAGCTGTTACCGGTAACAATCAAACTTGGACACCTGATCTTACACCAATCTATGACCTTACTGAAGATGATTTTCTTGACGATGATGAACCTGTAAAATGCACAAGAAGTGATCAGGCGGACATTTACAATTCAGTAAAAATTGAATACAAAAACAGGGCAAATGAATATAATATTGAAGTAGTTGAAGCACAAGACCTTGCCAATATTGAGTTATACGGATTAAGGGCAGCCGATACAACAAAAGCCCATCAAATTTGTACAACAGACATTGCACAGCGTACAGCACAGCTTGCATTGGAACGTGGCATTGCTGTGCGTAATACTTACACTTTCAAATTACCCCTGAAGTATATTCTTTTAGATCCAATGGATATTGTAACATTGACATATAAAAGAATGGGGCTTGATCGTGAACCTGTACGGATTATAAAAATAGAAGAAAATGACAACCAGCTTGAAATTGAAGCTGAAGAAATGGTTATTGGTTCAGCTTCACCAGCAAAAATTGAAACACAAGAAGCTGTTTCAATGTCTATTAATGCAAATCAGCAGGTTGGTAATGTCAACCCTATTGTAATATTTGAACCACCTATGGAATTAACACAAAACACACTTGAAGTGTGGGTTGGTGTTTCTTCACCTCAAAACCTTTTTGGCGGTTGTGAAGTTTGGGTTTCTGATGATGATTCTACTTACAAATTGTTTGGAAGAATTGACACACAGATCAGGCAGGGCATATTAAAAAATGATTTGCTTGAAAGTTCAGAAAATCCTGACATGACACAAACAATTACTGTTGATATGAACATGAGTAATTCAGAATTGTTGAGCGGCACAAAAGAAGATGCTGACAGGCTGAACACGCTTTGTTATGTCGATGGTGAATTAATGGCATATCAAAATGCAGAACTTACTGACATTGGTATTTACAAGCTATCATATTTGAACAGGGGGGCATATTCTTCAGAAATCAAAGCACACTATAAAGATTCACAATTTGCAAGAATTGATGAAGATGTCTTTTTGAAAATTCCATTCTGTAAAGAAGATATTGGCAAAAAACTTGCAATTAAATGCCCCACATTTAATTCATTTGGGGCAGGTTTGCAGTCCATTGGCGATGTGTTGCCTTATTATTATACAATTCAAGGCACTGCATTGAAACAAGCCCCTGAAAATGTAACCGGTTTAACAAGTTATTACAGTGATGGTTTCAATATCCTTACTTGGCAGCCTGTTGATGATACACGTTCAGTTGTTTATGAAATCAGAAAAGGTTCTTCATGGGGTAAAGGTCAATGTTTAGGTAGGATTGCCGGCAATACTTTCACAGCAAGAGGAAACGGAACGTATTTCATAAAAGCATTTGTGCCTGATTATAATGTTTATTCTGCTGAAGCAACATCACTTGAAATTACAGGTGCAAGACTTGTTCAAAATGTTATTGAAATAATTGATGAACATGAGCTTGGTTATCCGGGTGAAAAAACAAAAAGCCTTTTCATTAACGAATATGGCATTTTGAGTTTATCAGGGCAAGGGCTTGTTTCTGAAATTCCAGTTGTTTCAGAAATTGAAAGTTTGCTGTTTTATGGCGGAATAATGCAAGAAGGCACATACACTTGTGAACAAACTGTTGACATTGGTGCTGCTGCAAAATGCTATGTTTATATTGATTACAATTTTTTGGGTGAAAATCCTTTTGCAACAATAAGCAAAATTCCAAAAATTTCAGAAGTTGAACGGTTTATTGAAGATTTTGGGGCTTTCATTACTAATTCAAGAATTCAAATTTCTATTGCCGGAGATGATGAAGTTTTTGGAGAATGGCGGGATTTTGTAGCTGGTCAATACTATGGAAGAAAGTTCAAGTTCAGGGCAATTCTTTCAAGTTCTTCACCTAATGTTGTTACAAAACTTGAAAACTTCACTATTAATATTGATGTGCCGGATATTGTTGAAACTGGCAATTCTATATTAATACCGACAGAAGGCAAGCGTGTAGATTTTGAAAAGCATTTTCACGATACACCAAATTTGCAAGTTACAATTCTGAACAAAGCACAAGGAGATGATGAATTTATCACCAATCTTGATGCAACAGGGTTTAACATTTGCCTTAAAAATGTCGATCAGCCAATTACAAAAACAATCAACTTTGTTGCACAAGGGTATTAAGAAAGGAGAAAACAGGAATGCAAAAAAGTATAAGCATTGCAGATGGCACTGGTGCTGAACTTCTTGAACAGCTAAACGGTGCATTTGAAACACTTGCAACTAATTTCACAGGTGGCACAGAACCACAGTTGACTTATGCCGGTATGGATTGGATGGATACCAGCGGCACAAATACAGTATGGAAAAGAAGAAGTGCAGACAATACAAGTTGGATTACAATGGGAACTTATGATGAAGATGGTTTTCACCCTTCAAACACTGTTTCTTCTGATGATTCTACTGTAACCAAAAAAGGCAATGTTTTTAATGGTGCAAATCAGCTTGTATTATTAAATTCTGAAGGTAAATTGCCCACACTGAATGGCAGTTTATTGACAAATTTGACAATACCAACGAAAGCTGCAACAACACATTATTTGGAAGCAGGTTCTGACCATTCAAAAATATTAATAAAAGGCGGCACTTCTATTGAAGTAAGCACTTCTGAAGGCACAAAACTATTTCAAAATGTATCTGATACAGAATATAGTTTTACACAGCTTCTTGATGCTGGCACACCATTGCCGGGCAAAGATTATTCAATGTTTTTAGTTCTTGAAGATTCAGGAGATTTGGGGGTTAAGTTTTCATTAAACACAACAGCCCCTGAAGGTTATTCAATAAGCGATGTTTTAAGAATTGGCGGTTTCCACACAATGTGCTTGTCCATAACTTCAAGCAATGCCCCTTCTTCAACACATCCGGCAGTTGGATATAATTCAGGTGAAATAATTCCAAACAGTATTTGGGATAATTTACACCGTCCGAAATGTTCACCAAATGGAATGGCTTATTGTGATTTGCTTGATCTGTGGTGTGATATATACCCTCAAAGTGGTAAAGATGGGGCTGATACATCGGTCTATGGTGGTACAGCCGTTCATTCACGAGTTTGGGAAGATCATGCAAATGATATGCGGCTTGTTGGTAAAAGATTAATTTGGGATCATGAATATTCAGTTCTTGCAGATGGTTCACCTGAAAAAGTTGCTGTAAAAGGGGCGGCACAACCAAACCCGGACACAACAGGCGGACACATGGCAACAAATAATAAATATATGATAAGCAAATATTTTTTGTGGGAGATGGCTGGTTTAAGATGGTGCTGGCTTAACAATGTTTCAGCTAATGGCGGCAGTAATTGGAGTAACGCACAAGGGCTTTCAGGTGCTAAAGGGCAACTTTATGGGGCTTCTTATGCCTTGCTTGCTGGTGGTTTTTGGTATGCTTCCTCGTATTGCGGCTCTCGTTCTCGTAGTGGTGGTCATTCTCGTGGTTCGGTCCTTGCGGATCTCGGCGGTCGGGGCGTGTGTGAGCCGTTGAATGCTCGTGTAATCGTTGCTTGATAAATCGGTCGCAAAATTTTTGGGTGGCTGGTCTATTGCCTTGCTTGCTGGTGGTAATTGGAATAATTCATCGTATTGCGGCTCTCGTTCTCGTAATGGTAATAATTCTCGTGGTACGGTCAATGCGAATAACGGCAGTCGGGGCGTGTGTGATATAGGAAAAGTTTTTTGTGAGAAACTCCCTAGCTGGATCGGTTCACCTTGTCAATATCTCGTAAGAGTGCGGCAAAACACACAACGGAGTAAAAGCCTTTGTTAGTAGCGTAAGCGAAAGCAAGGGCTTTTTTCAGTACAAAAAAGAAATGAAGATATGGTTAAGAAGTATAAGAATTTATGGCAGCAAATTGTTGATGATAACAATATTGCGTGGGCTTATCAAAAAGCCAAAAAGGGTAAAAGCAAATATAATGCAGTGCGTTATATAGAAGATCACAAAGAAGAATGTTTGAAAGAGGTGAAAAGACTTCTTGTTGAACAAAAATTCACAACAGGTGCTTACAAAGAAAAAACGATAAAAGAACCCAAAGAACGGTTGATTTATGTATTGCCTTTTTATCCTGACAGAATAGTACAACATGCAATAATTAATGTTTTAGAACCCATTTTTGTGAAGATGTTTATTAAAGACACCTATGCTTGCATCGAAAACAGGGGCATTCATAAGGGTTCTTTACGAATAATGGAATTTGTCCGAAAAAACAAATATTGCTTAAAAATGGACATACGGAAGTTTTACCCTTCAATAAATCACAATATATTAATGCGAATTATTGAAAGAAAAATTGGTGATAAGCAACTTTTAAGAGTTTTAGAAGATATAGTGCGGTCAATACCGGGTGAAAAGAATGTGCCTATTGGTAACTTAACATCACAATGGTTTGGCAATTTGTATATGAATGAACTGGATAAATTCATAAAGCACGAATTAAAAGTGAAATGTTATTTACGTTATTGTGATGATTTTGCACTATTTTCAAACGATAAAAAGCAGCTTAATGAAGCAAAACACCAAATAATAAAATTTCTTGATGAAGAATTAAAACTGACATTAAGCAAATGTGATTTATTTCAGACATCACAGGGTGTTGATTTCTTAGGGTACAGACATTTTAAACATTACATTCTTATAAGAAAAAGCACTGTTAAAAGAGTTAAAAAACGACTTGTAAAAGTGAAAAAGGCTTATTTGGCAGGAAAGATGCCGCATGATAGATTCAGGTCTGTCATTGCATCAACTATTGGTTGGTTTAAGTGGGCAAATTCTCATAATTTAAGCCTTAGTTTGCAACTTGAAGAATTAAAGGAGATGGCAAAAGATGACAAACGCAACAACAAACAAGCCGCATAGATTTTCAGAATTTGCGGTTATCAGAACAAAACTTGAAGGTGAAAGAGTTCAAAACATTTCAGAAATTTTGAACAAAGAATTGATTTTTACAGGCTTCACTGTAAACAAAAGCAAAGTAAAAAATTGTGATAGGTATATCACAATTCAATTCAGAGAAGATGAAAACAGTCCATTAAGGGTGGCATTTACAGCTTCAACGGTCTTGATAGATCAATTTATTGCTTATGAAAACCAGTTGCCTTTTATTGCAACGATTAAAAAAGTAAACAGATATATGACATTGACATAAAAAGGAAGGAGAAAACACAATGGCATTAAGTTTAAACACAAAGCAGGATTATCTTAATTATTTAACAGTTAATCCTGAAGAAACAAAAAAAGCCCTTCAACTGCTTCTTGATACAAGATTTATTTGGCAAACAACAGCCATATTGGCAGCCAATGCAACAGGTGTTAATGATAGCACACATAGGGTTATTGGTGAAGAACCTGAAAGAATGCAGCAAGAATGGGTTGAAGATCCAAATGCAAAAATTTTCAGGTTAGGTTTTACAGTTACAGAAGTAGAGGGGTTAATAGAAAATGCTTAAATTAAGATATGATGCTGAAACAGGTGAAGTTGGTGCTGCATATCCTTCAACATTTGAAGTGCCTGAACCTTACATTGAAATTACTGAAGAAGAACACAGCACAATTAAAAATGATACTGAAAATGTTTATTTTGTTACTGAAGAAGGTGAATTTGAAACAAAAAACCGCTTGGTGGTTGAAGCTGAAAAGGCTTTCAAAACAGATTTCTTTGAAACTTCGGTTGGATATATAAGATATTATCCTACATTTAAAGATGGCAGCAAAAAAGATTTTGTGGGCAACTGTTTGCCAAATTATGCAGTACAAGTTCAATTAATGGGTAAATTACCGGCAAATAGCTTCTTGTATTATGATGAACCTGATTTTTCACAGCCAATTACTGAAGAATATTTGCTTTCATTGCAGCATGGCAACCCTGAAATGTCTGCTGCTGAATTTATGACATTCTTTACTGAATGCGGTGAAGCCTACAAAAAAGCCTTCACTGGCTAAATGTTTACACGTGTAAAAATTATAAGGAGAATTTAAAATGAAAAAATTAGCAATTTTATTGGCATTATTATTGTTTTGTGGTGAAAGTGTTTTTGCTGCTGAAACTGCTTCAATTACACCTGAACAAATATCTAATGACAATAGGGCAGTTGTTTCAATTCAAAAACAACCTGCAACAGAAAACACACAAAAACAAGAAATAAAGAAAAACTGGTTTTGTATCATTATTCAGGTCAATGGAAAAATTAACGATTTTAATACTACCGTATCAAACAAGCAGTAAAGGCATTGTTTTTTACATAAGATTTAGAATTTAAACCGGGCAATTTAATTTGCCCGGTTGTATTTTACACAACAAAAAAGAGGGTTAAACAATGAAATTTTGGTGGCAAAAAGAAAAAATTCTTGGTGTTAAGTGGCTGATTGAACCCGATATTGACACAAGACAAATTCAAGACGGTGATGAAAATACCGTTATTACAGATAAAACAGGCAAAAGAACAACATTATTAAAAGATAAAATAAAATATCCTTTTATTTCAAAAATTCCTTGTTCTTTGTTGATTCAAACAACCGTTAAAGACATTCAAATTGATATTGAAGAAAACTATGTTTACAACGGTTCTGACATACCAGCCGGACTTGAATTTTTTGTTGGTTCAAAAGAGGATATTAGATTTTTAAAAGGTGCATTGCCGCATGATTATGTTCTTGAACACAAAGAAAAATTCAAGCCTATATTTGGAGAAAATATTTCTAATGCTGAATACAGAAGGCTAACTTCATTAATGTATCGTGAATCTATCAAAGACACTGGAACAGGAACAATAAAAGCCAATATAATGAGTTGGTTTGTAGATGTCTTTCAGGCAACAGTAAACAGAAAGGCATGGTGTATGAAATGAGTATATTAGGCACTGTATTTGGATTTATAACCGGCGGCGGCATTGGTTGGTTTACAGTAAAAACTGCAATTAAAGCAGCTATCAAAGAAGCAATAAAAGAAGATTTAACCAAAATAGAAACTTCTATTGAAGAATTAAAAAAGGCTTCAGAAGCAGAGGATGCAAAACTACACCATAGAATTGATGAAGTAAGAAGTGAATATGTTACTTGTGATTACTGCAAAACTCAAAATGACAATACAAACAGACTGCTTTCATCAATAGATCATAAACTTGATATGCTGCTTGACCACAACATGAAGTAATAAGGAAAGAAAAAATGGGTAAATTATCAGAACATTTTACAGAAGAAGAATTGACATATTCAGAAACAGCCATAAAATATGGGGCTTCAAATAAACCTTCTGCAATACACTTGAAAACTTTGAAGCATACTTGTCAATATGGGCTTGAAGTATTAAGGTCTTTGCTTAATGGAGAATATGTGGGCAAAGTTGTATATGGTAAAATTGTAAAATCTGTAATTATTAGGATTACAAGCGGTTACAGAAGCAACACAGTAAACAGTTTGCTTGAAAAAGAAGGTTACCACCCTTCTAAAACAAGCCAGCATTGTACAGGTGAAGCAGTTGACTTTGAAGTTGTATTGATTTTTACAGATGGCACAAGGCTTGGCTTACCTTATCAAACAACTTACAATCATATAAAAATGTGGGTTAAGGCTGGTAAACTTAGCGTTGATCAGTGCTTGCAAGAAAAACAAGGCAATATGTTTTGGGTGCATTTCAGTTATAAAGCTGCTGGGGCTTCTGTAAATCGTAAAGAATTTAAAAAAACAACAGATGGCATTCATTTTGTAGTTGATAAATTATAATTTTGCTCGAGCGGAATATTTTATTGGAATATTTTCCACTAAAAAATTAAGTGTTTTTTATTCCATAGGTTCTTATGCCGCTTGTAAATAGATTTTTGCAGCTTCAAAGAAAATTATATTTTCAGGTTTTCTTACAACCTCGATTAATTTATTGACAAAAAGTGTGATGTTTGTTACACTAAAGTCCAATTAAATTTTACTCCCTGTCAGGGAGTTTTTTAGTATTAGTCCTTTGTATTTTTATGAGTGGTTTGATTATGACAGATGGTGTATTTTTTGAGTAATTTAGTCGGAAGTTTTTTATGAGTAGGTTGGGGTTTCTACCCCAACAATACTAAATCACAGGCGGTCGGAAGTAGGTTGAGTATCTCTATTTCAAATTACTCATATTACTCTTTTGATGGTCACTCTGAATTTTTATATTTCAAAAAATACATCTTATCTTTACTCCACAATTTGATTTCACCCCTGAGAGAATTTGTTGGGGTAGAAACCCCAACCTACATACTAATAAAAGAGGGATTTATATAGCAAATTCCACTAAAATTTACTAAACATGTCACCCTGAACTTGGTTCAGGGTCTCACAATAAGGAGATTCCGAAACAAGTTCGGAATGACATTATGACTATATTTAGTGGAATTTGCTATATAAATCCCATAAAAGAGTAGTTTGAAATCTTAATAATTCGTAATAAAATAAGCAATTATTTCATTCTTTTTGTTTTCTTTTTTTATAAGTTTATATAATTGTGTGAAAGTATTGTATGCAAATTAGTTTTTTAGCAATTTACGATAATAAATATTCTAAGAACACTGCATCGAAAGTCTCATATCCGAATCTTGCCCCTTTAAAACAAGATACTGTAAGTTTTGGCGCTTTGAAAAAATCTCAATTCGAAGGTTTGGATTTAGCGGCTGTTGAAAAATTCAAAGCTCCTATTGAACAATTCAAAACTAATGAAGACTTGCAAAAATGGTGTAAGGCAAAAGTAAAAAATGACATCGTAGACAAAGATTTTGGTGGCAGACAAGAAGAAACCAAAATCCAAAGAAAAGCAATGCTCAAAGAATGGACAGATTATGTTCTTAAGGAAAATGATGCATATAATAACGCAGCCGCACTTGTAATACTTTCAGCTGTGACCAGAGAACTTCGTCCTGATAATGACAAACTTCCGCCGGTATTGAATAAAGGTGTGTTAGCTGATTGTATGTCAGAAATTGATTCAAATCTGAAAAAAGATAAAAAATATGCATTTGATTTGAATAAAATGTATCAGAATAAACTTCAAGCCTTTTATCTGCAAGATTTTGATACAGGGGAAAAGAGTACAAAATGGGTCGTAATCCCGTCTAAAGAACACGATCCTGAAAACTTCACAGAAAATGTAGACAAATTAAAAACTCTTTCGCACAAAAACTGGTGTACAAAGTCTTTTAATGCCGAACCATATCTTTCAGAAGGTGACTTTCATGTGTATCTAGAAGACGGGAAACCAAAGGTTGGTATAAGATTTGTTGGGGATAGAATTCAAGAAATTCAAGGGGAGGCGAACAACTCTAAAATTCCGCTAGAATATTTTGATGAAGTTAACAGACACATTGATGAAAACAAATTGAAGCTAACATACAATACAGAAGAACAAATAAAATCAACTCAAAGTATAAAAGCTAAATGTGACAAAATTAAAAATGAATTAAAGGAAGCCATTAACAATAAAGATGCAAAGGCTATTTTTGAATATTTTTATTTTAAAGTAAAAGAAGATATAAATGGATATATTACTATTTCTGAGTATAGGCAACCGTCTGAAGCCTTCACATTCAAAGATTGTGGAGTTGATGAAAATATTTTGTTTGAAGCCGGGAAAGTAAAGAGCATTGAGGGGGCTGCTGATTTTCGCAATTCTCAAGTAACCAACCTGGACGGACTTGAGTCAATTGGCGGGGATGCTGATTTTCGCAATTCCAATGTTACAGACTTAGGCAATCTCAAATCAATTGGCGGGGGTGCTTTTTTTAAAAATTCTCAAGTAACCAACTTGGATAGACTTGAATCAATTGGCAAGAATGCTTATTTTAAAGATTCAAAAGTTACAGATTTAGGCAGTCTCAAATCAATTGGCTGGAATGCTGAGTTTAGTAATTCTCAAGTAACAAGCCTGAAGAAACTTGAGTCAATTGGCGCGGATGCTGATTTTCGCAATTCCAATGTTACAGACTTAGGCAATCTCAAGTCAATTGGTGAGTATGCTCATTTTGAGAATTCCAATGTTACAGACTTAGGCAATCTCAAATCAATTGGCTGGAATGCTGATTTTAGCAACTCTCAAGTAACAAACCTGGACAAACTTGAGTCAATTGGCGGGTATGCTAATTTTAAAAATTCAAAAGTTACAGATTTAGGCAATCTCAAATCAATTGGCTGGAATGCTGATTTTAGCAAGTCTCAAGTAACAAACCTGGACAAACTTGAGTCAATTGACGGGTATGCTCATTTTGAGAATTCCAAAGTTACAAACTTAAGCAATCTCAAATCAATTGGTGGGGATGCTTATATTACTAAATCACAGGAAGAATATTTAGGAGCAACTCTCAGGAAGTTAACTAATCTTCGTGTGTCATAGATAAGTATAATTTTGATTATAATATGCAGTATATCTTGACGAAATAATCAAAGTAAGTGTTCAAAATCATCATAACGACTGTCTTTTTACAGATGGTGCGATTATTGAGAGCAATCGGCTCAGTTAGGGCGTTTTAGGGGTAGGGAGTAATCAAACCATGTGTAAATCAAGACGGTCGAAAACGGACATTTTGCGGTCATAAAATTCCTAATATAATGATTGGTGCAAAAATTGCATCGTACTGGCTTTTTTCTGCACAATATGACAAAAGATCTTTTTTATCATCTCAATAAATTTACTTTTTGCCAATAGTGAATTTAGGAACATTGTCACGATACATGCAATAACTAGAGGTTGTTATGTCATCTATTAGCCTTGGATAGTATAATTGCCCAGCTACTTTATTCTGACCAGCAATAACTATTTTACCAGGGTGCAAACCGTCAGTTAATGAGAGTATAACTTTATCCCCAACTGCATTTCTTCCTGGAACTTTAGTACCACTTTCGCAGCATAACACAAGTACTCTTTCTCCAGGTTTGATACTACTATTGCTATTGATATATTTAAATACATTTCCTCCACGACCTATTATGCTCCAAGTGCCATCAACTGAAGAACCATAACCATGACCAACTAATACATGTTTTATATCCTTAGGAAAATTCCCGTCTTTTGCAGCTCTTTCAAGAGTTATGCAAGCCTCACCAAACAAGTCGCTAGCCATAGTGTCAGGAACGTGCAATTCTGCTCCAGTAGCTTTTTTGAACACATCGCATTCTGTTTTTAATTCACTTGGCGTTCTATTATATAGATTATATCTGTGTCCTTTATAAGGATTTTTAACTTCTCCAAATTTTATTTTAGGAGGGATAGCCCCTCCTGCAACAGTGTTTGCCTCTATTTTAGATGTATTTGCAGGTGTTGAAGTAGGCGACATTGGAGTGTTTGTTGGTACCTTGTTTGGTTTTGGAATATTAGAACTCGACGTTCCTGCCGTATTCTTTGTTGATGTCCTTTTTCCAAGCAACTGTTTAACGTGCTTACCTTTACATAACAAAAAATCTGCACCAATAGCCAATGCTGTCGTAGCACATATACCTATAGCCCATTTTGCACAAGTCGACAGCCCTTCTTTCTTAGGCTTTGTTTGTATATGCTCAGTTGCTCTGAAACTTACTGTATTAGGTGGTGTCTGCAGATTTACATTTCCTGGAGGAACACAAACGGATTGAAGAGACCCGTGCACACTTTTGAATGCTGGGTATTGATAGCCATAGCCCCAGTTCTGATACATACTGTATGGATTGAAATATGTCTGTCCTACCTTATGTCAATAACTATTTATATAAAGGTACAAAGAAGGCAAAAATTGCCTTTAATATTAAAAAATATTAACTTCTGTTAAAGTTTATCAAGCTGAGTGTTAACATACATCATTGGAATCTTTTAATTGTCTTAAATATTCTTTTTCAAATTCGTTCAGATTGGTTTTTTCTTCGAACGTGGCAATATCTATTTTTCGTTCTTGCTCCATTGTTTTTAATAAATTTTCTTCATCAAGAGTTAAAACCCCCATATCTGATTTGTCTTTCAGTTGTTCGTACAAATTGGATTTATTGCTTATTATGTTGGAAATTTGATTTTGTCGTACAACATCTTTAGGGCTGAATGTTCTTTTTTTGTATGCCAATTCTTTAGCAAAAATTGCCATTTCTGGCTCGTTGTTATCTTCGTACATAATTTTGTGACAGGTATCATATACAATATCACTTAAATCTTTGTAACTAAGTGCTCCAAGTTCAGGGTTTTCACAGCAAAATTGAACAAATAAAGCACCTTTTTCAGTATCAAATTTATCCAGTTCAAGATTTTTAATTTTTTCTATAATTTTTGAATTATCAGGATTATCTTTTAATAAGTTTATTAAGTTATTTGTGTAATTATAAAGAATATAAAACAAGTTTATGCCTACTTTTTTATCTTTAAGCCTAGGAATTTCTATTTTATCCATTTTCCCTTTTCTTAAATCAGGATGAAGCAAATGAGGAGAATTTGTACTTAATAAAAATGTAAGCCCGTAACCACCACATTCTGCGGATTTAGAACATATATCAAGAAGGCTTTTAAAATATGCAACATTATCAATATTTTTATTACCTGACCGAAGAATATTAATATCCTCATCATTGTAAGGGAATTTTACTAATCGTTTGGCTTGATTCTCTGTCATAGACAGAAATTTTTCCGGATTGGATAAGTAAAAAATTGAACGCCTACCTGTTTTTTGATTATACTCCTTAGCCTGTTTCAAACCTCTTAGTAATACAGGCATAAATTGATCTTCTGGTAAATCAGAAAAATCAATTATTTTAACATTGTCTAAATCATCTAGCATGTAGGAAATATTACGAGAAAATGTTTCCATAATTTCCTTTTCAGGCCCGTATAATAAAACCGATGCAGGAACTTCTACTGATGAGTTTCTATATGATTCCAAAAAAGGGCCTAATAATATGTTGATAATCTTATCCTTCTCTTCATCATAACCTATTACATTTTTATTTAGATATGATTTAATATAATTTGAAATCGGTGAGCTTTTGAAACTTATATTGTTATTTAAGTTAATCTGTTTTAAATATGATATATACGGCACTTTATTTAGACTTGCCTGTGTGTTGTCACCAGTTAAATAACCATTTTGAATGTTTTCAGACGTTTTCGAAAATGATTGTTTTTTTACTTGTGAACAGTTATTTGCAGATATGTTAGTTATTTTGGTGATACTCATATATTTCTCTCTCTTTGTCAATTGCTAGAAAACAATGGGATTTTCTTTGTAGGATTCTTCAAGAAGATTTATTCCAAAATCATCTTTGTATCGGCTTCTTAATTCCTTTGCAGTTTCTTTGATACTTCTAATTTCTTGCTCAATCTTTTTATTACCCTTGAATATGGCTCCTTCGTCCTTTATAAGGCTATAATACAGATCTTCGACTGTTTCATCCATATAAATTAGTTTTTTGCAAATTTTTATAGCCCTTTCAGCCTGTTCTTCTGTCTTTAACACACCCGGTTGTTCTATTACATTTATAAAACCTTGCCAGTCTATATCTTGTGTCAAACCCTGTGCGTCTTTACCTCTTGCAAAGATAGCCATTCTATCATATATATCCATAAATTTGTTTACTGTTTTTTCTGTTACGTTTTCTTTCGGAAAATTATCCGCTAATTCTCTCAATGTCGTGCACCCCGTGTATGTAAATTTTTCTCTTTTTCCGTATTTTTCAAATTCCAATAAGCCATCATAGTATGAAGCTTCATTGGTACGCATTTTGTATATAATGTCTTCTAAATATTCTCTTTTTTCTTTTACCTGTTCCAATGGATTAGGAGAAAATTCTTTTGTTTCAATAATGCTTACATTATGCTTTTCGATTTTTTTCCTAAGAGGTGTTTCTACCTCTCTGTACCATTTTGATCTTGCTAGAGACTCCTCTTGTGTAAGTTCTTCCCAGGGTTTAAATTCGCTTATCATTTTTTGGCATTTTTTATATTCATCAAACAGTCTTCTTCCCTCTGTCTCATCAATGCCTAATAATGCTTTAGGGTTGCCGTTTTTTTCATAATTTATGACAGGTGCATTGACAGGTTCTTTAGGTGCTTTGGGCTCTTTAATTGGAGCATTTTTTTCAGCATTCGGTGTTTTTACTGGCTCAGATGTTTTTTTTGTCTTTTCCAGAAGTTTTTTTGCCTGGATTTTTTTTCTTATTAATAATCCTATACCAAGAATTATTACAGCAACTCCGGTACCTATTACAGCTTTTTGTTTTGATGTAATTTTTTGATTATTTTTTTCAAAAGAATCATTTTGCTGTAGTTGGCTCACATTTTTTGCAGCCAAAGGTTTTGGAGTATTTTGTATCCAATATGCGGAATTATTAAGCTTATTTATAGAAACTGACATTATTTAAACCTCACAATATAAATAAAACATGTAATCTAAAAAAATTGCTAATAATTCATAGGATGTTCTTCAAGCCATTTTTCATGTAATTGAACGGAAAAATCATCTTTGTATTGGCTTCTTAATTCCTTTGCAGATTGATGTAGACTTCTAATTTGTTGTTCAATCTTTTTATTACCCTTGAATACGGCTCCTTCATTTTTCACGAGGTTATAGTATAAATCTTTGATAGGTTTGTCCAACCATACAAGTCTTTTGCAAATTTTTATAGCCCTTTCAGCCTGCTCTTCGGTCTTTAACACACCCGGTTTTTCTATTGTGTAGACAAAGCCTTCCCAGTCTGCATCTTGTGGAATTCCATTGACATCATCAATTTTTTTGAAGATAGCCATTCTATCATATATATCCATAAATTTGTTTACTGTTTTTTCTGTAACATTTTCTTGTGGGAAATTATCCGCTAATTGTACCAAAGTTGTACAGTATGTGTGTGCAAATCTTTCTCTTTTTCCGTATTTTTCAAATTCCAATAATCCGTCATAGTATGAGGCTTCATTGGTACGCATTTTGTATATTATGTCTTCTAAATATTCTCTTTTTTCTTTTACCTGTTCTAAAGGATTAGTAGAAAATTCTTTTGTTTCAATAATGCTAACATTATGCTTTTCGATTTTTTTCCTAAGAGGTGTTTCTACCTCTCTGTACCATTTTGATCTTGCTAGAGACTCCTCTTGTGTAAGTTCTTCCCAGGGTTTAAATTCGCTTATCATTTTTTGGCATTTTTTATATTCATCAAACAGTCTTCTTCCCTCTGTCTCATCAATGCCTAATAATGCTTTAGGGTTGCCGTTTTTTTCATAATTTATGACAGGTGCATTGACAGGTTCTTTAGGTGCTTTGGGCTCTTTAATTGGAGCATTTTTTTCAGCATTCGGTGTTTTTACTGGCTCTTTTAATTTTGTTTTAATTGCTTTAGATAAATCCAGATCAACACCATAAATTTCTTTTAATTGCATTTTTATTTCATCATCCAAACTTATTTCTTCTGTTTTTTTTACTTGTTGTGGTACTAAATCAAGATACGAAGAAAAAACATCTTTAAATTTTTTGAATAAATTTGCATTTTGCTTTTCTTCTTCATACCTTTTCATTACCGGATGTTTTGACCTGTCAAATTCTAATATTGGTTCCAAAAAGTTTTTCAGAGCATTCTTTCCTTTGTTAAAAAGTGAATTTTTTTTACCTTTATTTTCCAAATATTTTATTTCTTCGATGCTTAATTTTTTTTCTTTTTCATCATTAAATTTCAAATATTTGGATAACTTTATTGTAATCCATTCATCTACGGTTTGCTTTTCAGCTGGATTTATCTTACTTCCTCTGAGCATTTTTGTAAAATAATCAGCATCCTTATTAACAACAGGCACATCAAATTTTTCTATGATAGTTTTAACACTTTCTACAATTTCCTTTTCTGAAAGCCTTGCTGAAAAATTTTGCTTATAATTTGTATAGTTAAATGTATTATTTAAAATTTTCATTTCTTTTTCCTTTTCTCTAAATTATTCCCAAATCTCAAGCCAACTTTTATATAGTTTATACTGTTCTTGTTCACCTTGAGAAAGTGTTCCACCCTCTTTTTTTATTTCTTCAAGTATGGAAAATTCTTTTTTTATTTTTTCCATTTTATCTTCTACCATTTTTGACATTTCATCATTAGTATTTCCATTTGTATAGTCTTTTAATAACTCACTGAATGTTTTAGTTGTTTCATCCATAACTTCTTCTTCAACTTTATCAGAAACTATATTGTGTATATTTTTGAATTTTTCATAACGTTTTGGTGTAATATCTCTTTTAGTTTCACTTTTAACATCGAAGAAATATTGATACATTGGCTTGGAGGGATTTTCTGTATATCTTTCAAAAGCGTCTTTTATCATATATTTGATTTCTATATTACTGTATGCACCTTTTGAATCAGAAGGATTTGTGAATTTTTGAAATCTTTCCCAATTCGGCCAATCTGTCAATTCAGAGTTAATATACATGTTTGAAATTGTACCTTTCTCTGCTTTTTCTGCTAAAACATGTTTGGCTTTTTCTGTCAACCCAATTTGACCGTTAAGACTTTCTCTGAAATTTGCATCACTAGAATGTGATTTGATTGCTTCAAGCATATCTGAGTATTTCTTAAAATAGTGTTTGATAACGGCCTTTAAGTTTGAACCTGAAGCCGGTTTGACAGCGATAGGCAGGAATTTTCCTTTTCTTTTCATCAAATCCTGATGGATCAAATGGGGATAGTTTGTTGTGATAAATAAAGTTGTAGCACTTTTTTCCATATTTTTACCATCGGGTTTTTCTGATATCCAATCAAGAAGTGATTTCATATACTGCACATTACCAGCGTTGTTATTTCCAAATTGATTTAATATATCAAAATCGTCGGGTTCAAAATCAGCTCCGTATCTTTTGGCTTGATTGGATGTCATTGAAATATATTTTTCTGCCTCGTCAAATAATATAATTGTTCGTTTTTTATTTTGGTTTTGATAAGTATCTTTAGCGTCAGCCAACAATTTAACCATTGTTTTTTTGAAGTCTTCCAATGTTGTTTCCATAGGAAAATGTACAACATTGGCAACTTCTTTGCACTGTTCTTCTATGCCTCTGAGGATTTCAGTTTTTCCGACTCCTGTTGCTCCATATAATACAACAGCATTTGGTAACTTGACAGAATCGTCTTTGGCAGAGGCCATTAATGGAGCGACAAAATCGTTTTCAATTTTTTGTTTTACATCATCATAGCCTGCAATTCTTTTATTAATACTGCCGTTTTGGTGCATAGAGCTTCTAATATGATCGCCTAATGATGCACTTGAAAGTTCTGCAATAAGTGAGTTTCTTTCTCTTTTTAGCGTCGCAAGAGTATCTTCTTTAGCTTGCATTGTACTATAGTGGTCATTGATAATTGCTCTTAAATTTGAAAGGTTTTCTTCTATTTCTTGATATTTATAATGTCCATCCCAATACGGTTCCATTGCCTCATCATATTTTGTTTGGCCGCTTGAGCACCATTTAAATCCCCATATATATCTATCCCTCTCTGCCTTTTTTGCTGCTTCGGCTTTGTTTTCGTAATATGCTTTTTGGATAGAATCGTGCCATTCGTTATAAAATCTGATTTTTTCTTCTGCATCTTTTACTCTAGCAGGTTTTACCATTGTATTTAAATAATCTTCCAATGTTTCTATTCTTTGTTTATTTGCATTTATTTTTTGTATCAAGGTAGATGTATATTCGCCTAATTCCAGTTTAGGAGTCAGTTTTTTTGCCGCTTTATGAGAAATGTGCATTTTGGTAATCTCAGTTGTCATTTTTTCATCAAGTGTCTTTGTTACCGGCTTTAAAAGTTTTTTTAGATAACCGGCCTTTATTTGGCCAAATGATACCGGTAACGAAGAATTATCGGATGATAACATCTGATTATTATTCTGTTGTATAACTGACTTGTTCGCTTTTTGAATTTGTCTGTTGTAACTGCTTAAAATTGAAATTTGTTGTACTTTCATAATCTCTCCTTATTATCTATATTTAAGTAAATAAATTTTTATTAATTTTGTTTATTTTTCCGTCATAAAAATATCTTATTAACTTTTTAAAAGAGTCATTATCATTCCTTTTAAAAAGTTTTTTTATATAGAAATAGTTTTGATAGGGTGAGTCATCAAATGGATTTCCCCTGACAGAAAGATTTTCTTTGTCGATTGTTTTTATAAATCTTTTGCTCAAATCACAAGCCACTAAATCCAACGGTCCTTTTTGGGCATATGAGCATATTCTTTTTTGTGCTGTGTTGCCGTATTTTTCTCTATAAGCCTCTATCGTTGTATCTTCTGTTAAAAACATGAGTTTTTTCATAGTATTTTTTATACTGTTTTTATTTAACAAATTTCCTTCATGTACAATATGTGATAATTCGTGAAAAAACGGTTCCAAAAAGAAATTAGTTGCTGTGTTGGTATTTATATAAAAATCATAATCAATTATTTCATCTATTCTGTCCCAGGGTAAATCTTTGTTAAAAATCACACTCATTGGCGGTGTTATATGTTCATTATTTTTGCTTAACCTTGCAGGAAGAAAGTTGCAAAAACCGTATGCACTGTTATAATCGACATTTTCAAATTTTTTTAAATCGAGTACAAATATTTTTTGTGGTAACTGAAGATTTAGATTGTATTTTTTATTTATGGTTTTGAAAATATTAGTAACTTTTAAAACTGACCATGCAACAATTTTATTATTTTCAAAATTGGCATCTATATTATGTTATTTAAGATAATTTTGGGCAGCAACTACGTCGAGTCTGTTTATTTCAGACATCATGGACTTAGTTAAACCGCCTTTAAAGTTTGTGGACAAACTTGTATTATACTCTTTACTCTGAATTTTCATAGCTTCCCTTTACTCAATGTAAAACAACTAAATATATTTTTTGCTATTTTGGATAATCATACTTTACATTTTTTAATATTCAAAAAAATACACTATTAAAATTAAAGATTTCGTGCTAATTATTAAATAAAATGGAATTAATCTAATGAACATTTCTCAAATTAGCTGTAAACATATTCGTAAGAGTAATATCACTTTTCGTTCGAATAATTCCGAGATTACGCCAGACAATCTAGACGATTTTCTATCAAATAACAAACCTGTATTAAAACAGTCTTATCAAGATTTGATAGAATTGCGACAGTCTGAATTTAGGGATGAACACAATAAGTTTACACTTAAAAGAACACTTAATGCAGAAAATGAAACTTTAACAGAATTATTTGAAGATTTTAAAAAACTGTTTGATGATTCTTATATCTGTCAAAAAATCAAAAATAGTCAGAGCAAAGAGTATTTAGGACTTATAAATAAAATAGCAGATGAAAGTGAACAAAATAAAATTGATTATAAAAAAGAAGTATCTTATTTTGCTAAAGATGTACAAAACTCCAAATTTGTTAATACAATTGAAGTACCCAAGATAAGCTCTAATGTTGTAGAAGCAAATTTAGCACATAATGTAATAAATGATGTAAAAAAAATCTTCTTTACTTTTAAAGATTCTGATACTCCCTTAATAAAGGAATCAAACAAAGCTTTTACTGATATTACCAAAAATTATCTTCAATATTACTCTGATTCTACAAAAAGTATAAAAGCAATGCATAAAGGCTCTGAAAAATGGTTAGAAAGAATCCCCGGTGTGGGGCTTAGTGCACGTGTAAACAGAGTCGCACAACAGCAGGAATGTGCAAAATATGTTTATGAAACACACAATGCATATTGCAACAAATATATTCATAATGGAATACGGCCGATAGCACTTGCTTACAAAGAAAAAGTAGTACAAACCGAAAATTATATTAATTGGGCTTCTCCTCATCTGTCATATAAAGAAAATGAATATGTAAATACAGCTTTGTCAAATATGAAAAAACTCGCAAAGCCACACCTTGAACGTTATATGCAAATAATCTCGACAATTTCACAAAAAAGTGAAATCATTGCATCTTTTTGTAAAGCAATAAACAATAATGGTGACATATCTTCTATAAGTAAAGCAATAAGAACAATTGCGTTCTTGGGTTTTTAAAAAAAGAAGTAAGTAAAACATGCTCAACACCTCCATAAATACCCCCTTCATAAATTATAAATCTGCAAAAGTATCTACAGATTCTTCTAAATCAGCAATATCTTATAAAATATTGCCTGATGGACATAGACTTGCAATTGTCAATAAAAACGGAGGCTGTTTAATAAAAACTTTTGTTGACACGCATAAAGCAAATTACTTCCACTCACATATTTTAGAACATCTACTGGCAGATATTAATAATCTGAAAGAAGGAGCATTTTTGGAAAGTATAGGTGCTTCTAAATATGCTGAAACTGCTCAAAAATCTACAAACTATTTATTAGAATCACCTTTTGATGATAGAAAAATAATTTACGATTTAATAAAAACACAATTCAATATTTTAAATAACAAACAGAATATTTTGAAATCTCTTCAAAAAGAAAAATTTGTTTTAAAATCAGAATATGCTTTTCTAGAAGATAATAGAAAACTATCTGAGCTGGATAAAGAAAAAAAGGATATACAAGATAAAACGATTAAAGCAATATATCAAATTGATTCAGTACTCAATGAAGATAATGGTTATAGTTCAGACTTCATTGATAAGACTTCAACAAGAGACCTTCAATATCTTTATGAAAAATATTATCAGCCAGAAAACATGACAACTGTCGTAATTTCTCCTGCCAAACCTGAAGAAATTGAAAAGGAATTTTTAAAATACTGTAAAAAAAATAATATTGAACATCGTCCTAACACTACAGTTAAACCAGTTGCAAAATTAAATAATAGAATAAGAGCAGATTATTTTTCTAAAAATTTTATTGATGATAATATAGCGATTTATTTCAAAGCCCCTGACTGGAAAAACACTAAAGATGTATTGATTTCACAATTGATTCCTTTAATTATAAATAACAACAGTAATTTGTTTAATATTGAAAACTTTAATGCAAATGTTATAAATTTACGTGATGATTTAATTATACTTCATGCCTCTTCCCCCAGACGGCAAGAAGAAAAAATTTTGGCACAAATAAATAAACAACTTACCGAATTAACTCAAAAAGCTGTGAAACAAGAGAATTTGGAAAATGCAAAAGCAACTTTATTAAACACGATTTCTTTAAAAAAAGAAATTGCTCCACTTCTTCTTGGAGAAATCGAAAAAGCAATTTTCAATGATACATTAAATACTACTTTGCAAAGTGAAGATATAGTTAAAGACATAACAACTTCTGACATACAGGCTTTTGCTAAAAAATACCTTGATATAAATAAATCATACACCGTGGTTATTCATAATCCTAATATATTACCAGCTGCTTTTTGCAGATTTTCTTCTCCTTTTTTAAAAAATATCAGTTTCAAAAGTAATATGAATTATTTGGATACCGGAAAATTTTATGAATACAAATATCCGTCAAATTTACGCTTGACAGTAAATGCTGACAAAAAAATCAACCGTGCAAGCTATTTGCTTAAATTCGATTCTAAAGGCAATAAATTAACAGATAATCCTGTAGAAATGAATGTGTTGTTAACTTTGATAAGATTAAATATAGAAAAAAATATCGATAAAAAGTTTAAAAATCATTGTCATATAAATTTTGACAATGATTGTATAAGTATTGACATAAGCTATACGCCGGCCCTTTTGAAAGACATTATAAAATCATTAAATTCAAGCATACAAAATGTAAGTTTTGATGATAAATTAGTACTAAAAGCAAAAGAAAAAGCAAAATTGTACAGTGAAATTGATTCAATTTTGTCTAAGCAGTATAGAGTAAAGAATTTAGATGATTCCTTTCAAAAAATAACAAGTCAAAATCTTAAGAAGCTTTATAATGATATTCTTAAAAACTGCGAAGCAAATGCTGTACTAATAATTCCTGAAAATTATTTTACAAATAATAAAAATGACATATTATCCCTTATAAATAAGGGATTTGAAAAGCAAAGTTTTCCTGAAAAGGTTGAATATCACACAGATTATTTCAAACAGAATTCTTTTGAAAAAACAAAAGTGATATGTTATGAATCAGATGTCAATAATTGCAGTGTAACACAAAGTTTCAGAGCTACAGGAATAGGACCTAAAAAAGATTTAACGCTGACTCTTTTAAACACTGTATTAGGTGACTCATTAAATTCCATAATGCTAAAAGAGTTGAGACTTAAAAAATGTTTATATATATGTAATTCACATTATGGTTCAAAAGACAATGTAACATATATACATATGCTTAGTGAATTTAAGCCTGGCAATGACTATAATTACAGTATAAAGGATGCGTTAAAGGATTATAAGAAATTTGTTAGTGAACTGTCTAACGGTGAAATAGAATCTAAACTATTTGAAAATGCTAAAGTACTTCTAAAAGCAAATATAGCATACTTGAACAATGCTTCAGAAGGTAAGTTGAGTTTGTTAAAAAACTATGACGCACAAACTTACAAAAAACTGTATTCGATAATTGATGAGATAACAATAGAAGACATAAAACAAGCCGCAAAAGAGGTATTGGACAAGCCTTCTTTAATTGAAATTAAAGCGCCTAAAGATGTTCTTAAGAAAAATATGCCCTTTTTGATGACAACGGGCGAAGTGCATATTTAATAGAGAAATCTAGGTTAATAAATCAAAAAAAATGTCTACCCCATGGTCAAGACCATTTTCTAAACTCTGTTCAATACCATGTTCCAGGCCTTGTTCTACACCGTGGTCAATACTGTGTTCAATGGCTTGTCCATAATGTTCAACGGCATCAATCCCAATATCCAGATGCTTATCAATAGCATCACTTATATCAAAATCTTTTGGATTTAAATCTTGTACATTCACGTTTTCTTTTGCGCCAGCAAAAGTAATGATATCATTTTTCCCTGTTTCATCAATGTAATTACGTTTTATATCTCTTATAAGACTTTCTTTTTCATATGAAGGCATATTAGAGTTTTCAACCTGTTTGATTATCGATTCTTTTGCAGAATGAGTAAGATGTCCGCTGTCAGTCATTGGAGGATCCCAGGGTTTATTAGGTAAAAATTCTTTTGGTATTCTATTAATTAATGTAGTTGTATCTGTATATGTTGTAGACCCAGGGCCATATTGGACATTTCTTAATGTTTCTTCGACAAACTTAGAATCAAAATCTTTTCCTTTTTCAAGTGCCATTGCCGCTGTAAGTGGTTTATTAGCAACAGGTAATTTTGCAGCTTTGGATTTTTGTGAAAATATTTTGCCAGCACGGTTAAATACTAACTCTTTTACTTGTTTTATTAATTTGTTCACAGGTAATTTTTCAGATTTAACAATAAAATTTATTCCTGATTTATAATTACCGCTAAATGAAGGATTATTTTTGTTTACAAGATTATAATTGCAGTTAATATTTGCTATCGGTCTAATCATAAAATATTTCCTTATTTTAACTTTATGATATTCAAAAAAAAGTTTTTATCAAGTAATATTTTTGAAAAGACAAAATATATTTATCTATTATTCTTTTTTGACTGTGATTTTCCTGTTTGATACAGGTTGTCCAGCTCTTCGCGTTTTTTTATGCTGTCTTTGCTGCTGTTTAATATATCAATTGTTTGATCACCAAGGTTGAAGGTTTTACTGTGTTTGGTGATTTCTATTGCTTTGTGTGCATTTTTAGTAGTAGATAATGCAAGCAGCATTATATCTGTATTTGTACTATTTGTGCATTGTTCATATGTTTGAGCCAGGTCTGTTTTACTCAGTTTGCAAGTTGATTTTAGCTTTTCAAGCACCTCAGGCTGTTCCAATGCAGCTTGAAGTAGGATTTTGTTGCTTCCATATGTTTTTAATACATCAAGAAATGCAGGGTCGTGCAAGTTTTCCAATACCTGTTCAGCCAGTGTTCCAAATTGTATTGTAAGCTTATGGAAAACTTTGTCTCTGTCATAGTTTTTACCGTTTATGGTTACGACTTTGGCGGAGATTTCATTTTCTTGTTCTTTAACTTTTGTAGTGTCGTTTTCTTGCTTGTTTATGTAAAACCGTTGTGCTGCTTGTTGAGAGGTATTCTTTTGTATTGGATTAGTTGCGTTTGTCTTTGCTGTTGTTTCGGATTCTTTAGGTGATACATCGTTTTTGACAGTGGCAGATGATACTGTTTTTGCGGAATCATTTATATTGTTAGCCTGTGCTTCTTTTGCACATTGTGAGCTGTATTTTACAATTTCATCTACTGTGTAATTTCCGTTTTGAATTTTTTCCATTACACGGTCTTTTATTTCAGGATGTTTTGAAATGTCACTTGCAATTGAGTTAATATCACTACCGCTTAACTTTGGATTTTGACCGAGTTCTTTTACTGTTTGGGTATATGTTGCACAGTATTTAGAGCTAGCGTTAACAAGTTCATTTGATGTTGAATTGATATTGCCGGCTGTGAATTTATCCTTGTTATCAATGTTCTTTGCCGTTGCCTGATATTCAACAACTTCGCTCATTTCTGGGTTATCAAACAAGTTTTTGGAAATGTTGCCTAAAAACTCTTCGGTCATATCTGATTTTTTTGCTACAGCCATTGTTGCAGATTTGATTTCATTTTTTAGTGTTACCCTTTCTGCAACATCAAGAGTTGTATTTGCGCTATATTTTATTTGGCCTTTTTCTTTTGTTATTGCTTCCATTTCTTGTGCATTTTGCGTATATTCATCAGCTTTTTTAACATTGTTACTCATAAAAGTTGCTGCTCTTGTAACATCTTTTTCAGAGTAGTATTTATTTTTGCTGTCTGCATCTTTTACGACAAAATGCATAACATTGTCTTTGATGTCCGGCTCTTTTGTCATTATTGTAGCAATTTGTGTTGTGCCTTCAGCGGTGAAATCTTCTCTTTTTTCACGGATTTGTCCCATATTTTCACTCAATTTTCCAGCATAGTAGACTGTTTCACTTTTTGCCAGCTTTTCAAACTCTTCGTAATCTGTAAAAAATGTTTTTATGGAATTACCAACCCTCTTGAGCCAGCTTGAAGGTTTATAATTTTTTATACTTTCCATTGCACTATAGATATCGTTAGCACTTAATTTTTCATTTTGTGCTATTTCTAAAAATGCTTTTAATTTCTTTTTGTCAGTAATAATTCCGGCCAGTTTTTCCTTTTGTTCATCACTAAAGCCGATATTCAACTCTTTTAGAATATCAGCGGGATTTTTCTTATATTTTTTTACCAGCTCAGAAATATCAAAATCACGGTTGAGCTTTTTATCCTCTTTTTCAACCTCAGTTCCGGTCATAGGCAATAAATCGTTATTAAACACTTGAATATCCGCTGTGTCTTTTCGTTCTTTTTCTGCTTCAAGAAGTTGCGACTGATAAAAACTCAGCGAATCTGTCCTTTTTATTGAACTATCGTATGTGGTACCGTAGCTCATTCTCTCTTGTTGTCCTTTTCTCTCTTTCAATACCCAAGTGTAGATATATAATCTCTTTCTTATATATATAAAGTATGTTGTTTTTATTTTATTGCTATAACTTTTATAAATATTACAAATTGTTAAGCTGTCCAAATCATTTGGACAGCTTATATTTGTAGATATGCAATTTTTACATAAATCTTTGTGCTTGTGCTTCTACGATGTCAGCTTGTCTTAAAACAGCATCTATCTGGGCTGAGCGCGTTGACGCCGGATTAATAGGTGCTTCGTATCCTAATATAGGATTCGGAATATATGTTCTTGTTATACCTGCTTGATATTCGGGAGTTTTGAGCACACTGGATGCAACAGGTGATTGCTGCATTGATTGTGCACCTATTTGGTTTTGTTTTTGTTGATATTGTTGCTGCATTTTATCAACAAGATTTCCCGGTTTTCCGCTTTGATATGTTTGCACATTTTGTGGTTGTTGCGTATTTAATTGTGGTTTTGGTTCTTGAGGTTTAACAATAGATTGTGTCGGGTTTGTATTAGGCTGTTGCTGTTGTTCTTGAACCTGCTGTGGTTCTTTACCTTCATTCTTTTCTTTTTCGAGCGTTTTTACAGGTTTGCCAAATATTGCATAAGAAAGTTTTTTTGCTGTGCCGGAGAAGATTGGCAGAACAACTGCCATAAGAAGTGCGACTCTTCCTGCATAACCGGCACCAACCTTTAATCCGTATGGTATTTTTGCAAAAGCTGTTGCTGTTTTGCTGTTTTTGAGAGGTTTAATTGTTTCTCTGATTCTGCCGTAGCTTATTAAGTTACCTAGCCATTTTACAGGTTTTTGATACCATTTTAATGCTGCATTACCCACACTTGCTGCGCCCTTTTTAGTAACATTTTCTAATTTCTTAATTTGAGCTACCGTTGAATCATATGCAGCTTTATTGCCGGATTTAGCTGCTTCATTGGCAATTTGTTTTAATTCTTGTACTTTTTTGACATTGGCAGAAGACATTCCTATATTTTTAAGTCCGGCAAGAGAGTTCATTACACGCATTTGAATACCGATTGTAGCCATCATTGCCATCAATTCTGCAAATGAAGCCATAAATGTTGAGAATTTTTCACCTTTTTCTGCTTTCATAGCTTCTTGCAATGATTGTGCTATGAAAAAGGCCTGGAATAAAACAGTACCTTTGCCGGAGAACATTCCGTTAGTCAAACATTCAGCGCTCCTTAAAAGATATCCTGCTGCTTTTTTACCGACAGTGCTTTGAGAGTTTTTATAATATTCTATAAGTTTTGATTTGTTGACTATTTCTTGTAAGCTTGTTGTGTTATTAACAAGACCGAGCCCCCACCATGGTTTTTTAGAAAATGTTTTTGTTAATTGTGCTTTTAATTCAGGAGTATTAAATTTAGCAATTTCTTTGCTAAATTCTTCAAGAATTTCTTTATTATACTTAGAAGCATCTTTTCCATATTTGCTTATAATAGAATCAAAACCTGTATAAGTAGGGTTTGCTTCTTTATATTTTTTCATTACTTCAATAGCACGAGTAGCTATATGGCCTCTTGAGCCTGCTGCTTGTGACTGTACCTGACTACCGCCAATACTTTGTTTGTATTTTAAAGTTCTGTATATTTCTGATTTATTTAATTTGTTCGATAACCATTGTTTTTTCTTGCTTAAATAGTCTAAAGCAGAAGATACTTTTGGTTTTTGGGCAAAATCTTTAACTTTATTTTCCACTGTATGATAAAAAGTATCTTCATAATTTTTTGTTTGCAGTGGTTTGTTCATAAAATTGGTCAAACCAATTAATGCAGTACCAAACCCCAGTGTGCCTAAAGGAAGGATTAGCGGATTGTCACTTGCGCCTTTTTCTGCACGACTGAGAATAGGGTTGTTATTAACAATCGCATTACCGCTAGAAACAGTACCGTTAACTGCTGTAAAATTTGGCTGCTGTGTATACTGATTGTTAGTATAAACCAGCTGATTTGGCTTTAAATTTGGAATATTTTGAGACATATTCTACCTGTAAATACCTTCCACTTATTATAATAAAAACAGATTAGTGCGGTTTCTTGTCTTAAAATCGTATTATGTTAATTTTTATTAACAAAAAATACCCGCTCATATAAAAGCGAGTATTTTTTTATTTAATAAATAATTTATTATTCAGCAGCTTCTTCAGTTTCCGGAGCTTCTTCTATTTCTGATTGAAGTATTTCAGAAGCTGTAACGATAACAGGTAATTCAGTTTTAACTTTAGAAGTCAATTTAATTAACATTCTGAATTCACCAACTTTGTTGATAGCAGCATCTAAAGAAATGATTTTTCTGTCAATAGATGTACCTAATTTAGCGTTTAATTCTTCTGCTAATTTTTTAGTAGTGATTGTACCGAATAATTTACCTGATTCGCCTGCTCTTGCAGATAATTCTAATTTTTCAAGAGCTTCAATTCTTTGAGCCAATTCAAGAGCTTCCTGGTGAAGTTTTTCTTGTTTAGCTTTGATTCTTGCCAGATTTTGTTCTCTGTTTTTTAAAGCGCCTGCTGTAGCGATTTCTGCAACATTTTGAGGAATCAAAAAGTTTCTTGCATAACCGTCTTTAACTGTTACTACGTCGCCTGCTTCGCCAACGTTTTGTACGTCTTTTCTTAAAATAACTTGCATTTTTTATTCTCCTTTGTGCATTATTATCGAGTTTAACATTATCGTAATAAAAACATACTGAATTGTCACCACTTTTGAGAGAATTTTTTTAATTATTGTATAATTTTTGTAATGATTACGACTGATAAGAAAATTGAACTGCTGGCTCCTGCAAAAAATAAAGAGTGTGCTTTTGCGGCAATAAATGCTGGCGCAGACGCTGTTTACCTCGGTGCAGAGTCTTTTGGAGCGCGTAAAAAGGCCGGTAATTCTATTGAAGATATAAAAGAAATTGTTGAATATGCACATAAATTTCTGGTAAAAATTTATGTAACTGTTAACACAATATTTTTTGATAATGAGCTGGATGATGTTGAAAAACTTATCTGGCAGCTTTATGAAATTGGTGTTGATGCTGTTATCTTTCAGGATTTTTCTTTTTTTGAAATGAATCTGCCTCCGATTGCCCTGCATGCCAGCACCCAGTGCAACAATGATTCTTTAGACAAGATAAAATTTTTAAAGCAGCTCAATGTAGAAAGAGTTGTTCTCCCAAGAGAGTATTCTTTAAAAGAAATAAAAAATGTAACTGAAAATGTTGATATTGAAACCGAAGTTTTTGTACATGGCGCACTTTGCGTAAGCTACAGCGGACAATGCTATTTTAGTAATTATGTCGGAGGCAGGAGCGCAAACAGAGGAGAATGCGCTCAACCCTGCAGGAGAAAATATTCTCTTGTTGATGACAGGGGGAATGTTCTGCTGGAAAAACAATATCTGCTTTCTATGAAAGACAACAACCTGTCTGCTCATTTGAAAGAGCTTATCTGCGCAGGTGTTACTTCTTTAAAAATTGAAGGCAGACTCAAAGACAAAGAGTATGTTACAAATGTTGTTTCTTATTACAGACAGGCAATTGACAGTATTTCAAAAACACTAAAAGCTTCTGAAGGCGAAATCATAACTTCCTTTGTGCCAAATCCTGATAAGACTTTTAATAGAGGCTATACAAATTTCTACTTTGACGGAAAAAGAAAAAATTTTATTAACCCTCTGACTCCAAAGTTTATGGGGGAAAAAATAGGAACAGTAAAATCAGTCAAAGGGAAAAGTGTTGTTATTGATTCAAAACACAACCTTAACCCAGGTGATAGGCTTGCTTATTTTGATAGAAACAATGACTTGACAGGCACAACCGTAAAAACCGTTAACAAAACCGCAATAGAAGTGCTGGATGCTTCTTCCATAAAACAGGGAACAGTTTTATATAGAAATTATGATTCGTTGTTCTATAAATCATTAAATTCAGCAGAGTTTAAAAGAAAAATACCCGTAAAGATATTTGCTGACAATAAAAAAATAGTTATTAAATCTTTTGATAACAATCAAATTACATATGAGTATAAAGAAAATTTTGAAACAGCTAATAATATTGAAAAGGCAAAAGATACAATAGCAAAACAGCTTGCTAAATTGGGACACACAGAATTCTTTGCCAAAGAAACAGTTATTGATGAAGCATTTAACCTTTTTATCCCTGTCTCCAAGTTAAATGAAATAAGGCGTGAAGCAATAAACCAACTTGTTTTAAAATCTAAAAAAAATTATAAATTCCAAAGACGTGATACAAAGATTGAGTATAAAGATTATCCATTTAATGTGCTTGATTATTCGTTTAATATCTCTAATACAAAAGCAAAAGATTTTTATGAAAAATGCGGCTGTAATATAAAACAATTGGGAAAACAATGGGCACCTGAGCATACAAAATGCTCAAATATTACGCTTATGAAGACAAAACACTGTTTAAGGGATTTTGCTGGTATTTGTCTTAAAAAGAGCAAAGACACAAGAAAGCTCTTTTTGATTGATGAATACGGTAAAAAATATCCACTCAATTTTGATTGCAAAAAATGTATTATGAAAATAGAAATTACAGATATTTAATTTTATAGAAAGGTTTTATATATGAGAGTCAAAAAAACACATATTATAGATTCAGTAGTGCGTGCAGCTGCTAAAAAAAGAGTTCAACCTGCAAATCATCAAAATAAAGTTGAGTTGAAAGGGATTCCTGATACAGATATAGTAGAGTTTATGATAGACTCTTTTAATGCACAAATACAGGATCAGAAAAAAAGAGATCTTGAAAACATATTAAAATCTTTTATTCAGAAGTAAAAAAGAGTACCTTTAAGGTACTCTTTTTGTTATGATTAGATAACCATCCTTATTCTTCGTCGTCTTGAGCTTCGACTTCTTCTTCAGGAACTTCTTCCATCATGTCTTCTGCATCAATGCCGTATTCTTCTTCTACGATAGGCTCTTCTTCTGTTTCTATTGTTTCTTCAACATATTCTTCCTCAACAGGTTGTTCTTCATATTGAGCCTGATAAGCTGCTTCAGCTTGAGCTGCTTGAGATTCGTTTTTGATATCAATTTTCCAGCCTGTAAGTTTGTGAGCAAGTCTTACGTTCTGGCCTTCTCTGCCGATTGCCAGGCTCAACTGGTCGTCAGGTACAACAACGAGAGCTTCATGTGCATTTTCATCATCAGCGAGGATGTCTACAGAGATGATTCTTGCAGGAGACAATGCGTTAACAATGTATTCTACAGGATCTTCTGACCATCTTACGATATCGATTTTTTCGTTTTTCAATTCACCAACAATAGTTTGGATTCTTGAACCTCTTGGCCCGATACAAGCACCTACAGAATCGATTTCAGGGTCGTTTGAGTGAACAGCCAGTTTTGTTCTAAAGCCTGCTTCTCTGGCAATTGATTTAATTTCTACAATGCCGTCTTCGATTTCTGGTACCTCAAGTTCGAAAAGTTCTCTTACAATTTCAGCGTGAGCGTGAGAAACAATAACCTGCGGCAATCTGTTTGTTTCTTTTACGTTAAGAACAAATACTCTGATTCTGTTGCCGGGTTTGTAGTATTCTCCAGGTATTTGTTCTCTGAAAGGTAAAATTGCGTCAGTTTTGCCGATATTAACAAATACATTTCTATTTTCAACACGTTGGATGATACCTGTAGTGAGTGTACCTTTCTTTTCAAGGAATTCGTCAAGAACGAGTTTTCTTTCAGCTTCTCTGATTCTTTGAGTAATTACCTGTTTTGCTGATTGAGCTGCAATACGGCCGAAGTTTTCAGGTGTAACTTCGATTTTAACTTCGTCTTCGAGTTCTACTTCGTCGTCGATTTCTTTTGCGTCTTCCAAAGAAATTTCAAGGTTTTCGTCTTCAACGTTTTCTACAACGAGTTTTGTTCTGAAAACACCGATTTCACCTGTTACTTCATCAAGAATTGCTTCTACATTCGGTGCTTCTTTTACTTTGATATGTTTTTTATAAGCCGCAACAAGCGCGTCTTTTAAAGATTCAATAATTACTTCTTTTGAAATCCCCTTTTCTCTTTCCAGTTCTTCTGTTGCTTCAAAAAGAGCCGTACCGATTTTAATCATCTTTTTCTCCTTTTTATATGTCTTCTATATGTAATTGTGCTCTGTGTATTTTATCTTTTGGAACAACTAGTTCCTTGTTATCATCTGTTTTGAGTACTTTTAAACCGTTTTCAGGGTCAAAGTCAAGAATTTTGCATACAAACTGTTTTTCGTCTGTGCCTTCAACCAGTGTTTTTAGCTTAAGGTTTATAAGTTTTCCCTGAAAAATAATATATTCTTTATCTGATTTAAGTTTTCTATCCAATCCGGGTGAGCTTACTTCCAGATAAAATTTAACCGGTATTAATTCATCCAAAAACGGATTTAAGCTTCTTGAAACATTTTCACAGTCATCAAGAGTGACACCCTCTTCTTTATATAGAAATATACGCAAAAACCACTTTCCGTTTTCCTTAGTGAAGTCAATTTCCAGTGGAATAAGATTGTATCTCATCGCTGTATTGTCAATGAGAGGTACAAGTTTATCCAATATTTCATTTTTATTAAAGTGTTTAGATTCCATAATCCTGCTCCATAAATAAAAAAGAAACGGGAACGCCGTTTCTTTTGCCTAACATATTTATAATAACATTAAATCTCAAATTTTCAACTTTTATAATGTATCTCTTTATCAATTCTTAATTTTTAAGTTGTAGACTAACAAATTTGTTGAGTTATAATTTAATTTGTAAACCGGATTTGGAGTTGGAGTTCTTTAATGGAAGAAAATAATAAAAAATGGGTGGATTTCAATATTGATTTGGCCCAAAATGACCAAAATGCAGATACAATCAATGAACTTATTGAAGAAGTGAGCTCTGTTAATATTGCCTGCGGTGTGCACAGCGGCAACCCACTGAGTATGAAACAGGCGGTTAAAAACTGTAAATTTAAAAGTAAAGTTCTTGGAGCTTTAATCGGGTTCAGCGAGTCTGTTAATGACCCTGCTGCATTAAGTTCTGAAGAAATTGAAGCAGTTGTTCTTTACCAGCTTGGTGCAATTTCAGCTTTTGCAAAAGCATACAGCTTGAATATTGAGCATGTAAGACCACATGGGCTAATGTATGAATTGTTAAACACAAACAAAGAGTTTGCTCTAAATTTTGCCAACTCTGTTAAAAAATTCAACCGGTGGTTTGTCTTATACGGCCCTGATAGTGAGGTATTTAATCAGGCCGCACAAGAAACCGGTATGAATATTGCCAAAGAATTTATTGTAGAAAATGAGGATTCTGTGTCAGCGCTAAAAGAGCTGATTGAAAGTAATAAAATGCCGGATACAATACATTTTCACACCGCAGCAGAGAACGTAAAATCTTTGATGGAAAGTGTAAAAGAATTTGCAAACGCAAGACCGGTGAATTTCAACAATGTTGTATCATCCGGCTGGGTCGACTAAATAAAACAGGTTAACAGGGAGAAATGTTTTGAAAAAGATTTTATATAAAATTAGAATGCCTAAAGATGCAGGATGGCTATTACCGGGATTGCAGGTAAAAAGATGGTTTGGTCTTATTATTCTCGGAACGATAATAGCGCTTCTTGGACTTTGTGTTTTATTTAATATGAGACCTGTTTACTTTGCTGTTGGCATACTCAAATATATTGCAGTTACAGTTAATCAGGAGTTTTTAGGTGTAATACTTTTGCTTGCCGGTGCGTATATCTTTTTAAAAGGTTGGAAAAATACAAATTATTCGATCCTTGATTTGACAGAAGAACGTGACAGGCATGCTCTTTTGGAATCTTTATATAAAAGAAGAAAACTAAACTACGGTCCAAAAATTGTTGCTGTAGGCGGCGGTACAGGCCTTTCAACAATGCTTAAGGGTATTAAAAAAATTACAAATAACATAACAGCTGTTGTTACTGTTGGTGATGATGGCGGCAGCTCGGGCCGTTTAAGACACGAAATGGGTGTTTTGCCTCCTGGAGATATTCGTAACTGTATTGCGGCACTTGCTGATGATGAAGACCTTGTAACAAAACTTTTCCAATATCGTTTTAAAACAGGTGAAGGTCTTGAAGGCCACAGCTTTGGCAATCTGTTCTTGACTGCGTTATGTTCAATTACCGGTAATATGGTACGCGCTGTACAAGAGTCTGCCAAGGTATTAAATATCAGAGGCCGTGTATTGCCTTCTACTCTGGATGATATGAAGTTATCAGCAGAGATGGAAGACGGTACAATAGTTGAAGGTGAATCCAATATTCCTGAAACAGGAAAGAAAATAAAACGTCTTTTTACAACACCTGCAAATTGCAAACCTTTACCGGAGGTTATTCAGGCTATAAAGGAAGCTGACTTGATTATTCTTGGCCCGGGAAGTTTGTATACAAGTGTTATTCCCAATTTGCTCATAAAAGAAATTTCAGAAGCAATTTCAAAATCATCTGCAAAAAAAATATATGTTTGCAACATAATGACACAGCCCGGAGAAACAACAGGTTATTCCGCAGCAGACCATATACAGGCAATATTAGATCATGCAGGATATCCCAATATGGTGCAGGCAATGCTTGTTAATAACTCTTTGCCTGATGATTTATCTCCTGACTATGAAAAATCTGATTCTTTCCCTGTTGTGGTTGATGTTGATACAATCAAGGCAAAGAATATTAATGTCGTAAGTACTAGATTATATGAAGAAAATGACCAAAAATACGTGCGCCACAGTCCTTCTCGTTTGGCCAGAGCAATTGAATACTGGTACAAAAAACAGTTGAGGGCAAAAGATAAAGCTAAAAAGTAGGTGATATTATGTCAGTCGAAACTAAATTAAAAGATGTAACTGTTAACACATTCTTCAAAAAAAAAGAAAATAATGAAAAGATAACAATGCTCACTGCGTATGACTGCTCTACGGCAAAGTACTTTGACAATGCAGGTGTAGATGCCATACTTGTTGGCGACTCTGTTGGAATGGTCGTGCTGGGTTATGAATCCACACAGCACGTTACAATGACAGATATGAAGGTCTTTACAGCAGCCGTTGCCAGAGGGGCTAAACGTTCTATGATCATAGCTGATATGCCGTTTATGAGTTATCACACAAGTGTTGAGGAAGCTGTAAAAAATGCAGGAGAGTTGGTCAGAGCTGGTGCTTATGCAGTAAAATTGGAAGGAGCAACAGATTATATCCTAACAGTAGTCAAAAGATGCGTAGAATCAGGTATTCCTGTGATGGGGCATCTTGGTTTTACACCTCAATATTTGAATGTACTGGGCGGTTACAAAGTACAGGGCAAGTCTGCAGAAAATACAAGGTTTATATTAAATCAAGCACGCAAACTTCAAGAGGCAGGTGCTTTTTCCGTTGTGTTGGAAATGGTTCCTGAAGAATCTGCTGCATTGATATCCAAAAACTTGAAAATTGCCACAATCGGCATCGGTGCAGGAAGATATACAGATGGGCAGGTTCTGGTTGCAGATGATATACTTGGCAAGTTTTCGGATTTTAAACCTAAATTTGCAAGAAGATATGCTGATTTAAAAAGTGTTATAGAAAATGCTGCAATGGGCTATATTTCTGATGTTACAACAGGAGCGTTTCCTGATGAATCTGAAATATTCCACCTTAGCAAAGAAGAGCAAGATGCTCTTAAGGAGATAGAAGACAATGAGTATCACCGTTGTTAATGAAATTGCAAAACTAAGAGAAATTGTAAAAACATATAAAAAAGAAGGCAAAACAATTGCACTTGTACCAACTATGGGATGTTTGCATAACGGTCACAAATCTTTGATGCAAAAGGCTCATAGCGTAGCTGATATTACTATTATTTCGATTTTTGTAAACCCAATACAATTTTGCCCAGGTGAAGATTATGACAAGTACCCTAGAACACTTGATGCCGATAAAGAAGTTGCTCAAAGTGCAGGTATTGATGTTATTTTTGCACCATCAGTAAACGAAATGTATCCGCAGTTGCAAAAATTTTCTGATTTGACAATGGTTGTTCCTCCGTACGAATTGACAGATATTATGTGCGGAAAATCCAGGGTAGGACATTTTGACGGGGTCGAAACAGTTGTTACAAAACTCTTTAACATTGTTCAACCTGATTATGCATGTTTTGGTATGAAAGATATTCAACAGCTGTTTTTGATTAAAAAAATGGTTAAAGATTTGAATTTTCCAATTGAAATCATACCGTGCCCTCTAGTGAGAGAGGATAGCGGGCTTGCGTTGAGTTCTCGCAACAAATATCTTTCTGATGAACAAAAATCAGCAGCACTAACTATTAGCAAATCTCTTTTTGCTATTGAACAAATGTATAAAGCGGGTGTTAAAGATACAAAAAAATTGTTTGACACAGGATTGACAAATCTTGATAAAAATGTTGAACTGGAGTATCTGGAATTTGTAGATGAGGACTCTTTTAAGCAAACGGATATTGTTCAAAAAAATACTATCTGCTCCATTGCAGCAAAAGTTGGACAAGTAAGATTAATCGACAATATTATTTTAGAGGTATAAATGCTTTTTAAGGCAATAGATAAATTTTTTGATAAGATAAAATATTTGTTATCATTGATTATTTTTGTATTAATTGCAATGGCAACACTATTTTTTATCTATTGGCTTTTATTTAGTGCAAAGATAGCTATGCCTGAATGGTTTAACCGCTTTGCGTGGAGCAATATTGATTTTTGGGCTCAGGTAATAAAAGGCACACCTCTTTATAAAGAGCTTATACCTGTATTGCCGGTGCTTGTTTCCGGAGTTTACATTATTCTAACGTATTTTGCCAACTGCTTAATGACGTTTCTTGAAAATAACCATAAACGCTTTGGCCAATGTGTTGAACAATATAAATCAAACCTTGCACGTACAATAAATGAAGAGCTACATAATGATTTTATTAATGAGCTGAAAAGAACTACTTTTATGATGTTCAAAATAAAAGTAGCTGTAACAAAGCAAGAGTCATACTTAAATGCTCTAACGCTTGATAATGTTGACCCGATTCAGCTGGAAGACACTATTCAAAAACAGATTCTAACAGCTGTTTCTTCTGATTTAATACAAGAAAAAGGTATGGATAACAATTCTGTATATTTTGTAATCACAGATTTTGAAAAAGCCAGAGATTTTATGCTCCAGCTTGTCAACACATCTGCTGACAAGATAAAGGCACAAATGCGTCCCAAAATTACTATAGGTTTTTATTGCGGTGTGGAGCTTTATAATGATATTGAAGAAAAAGATAATATAAAAGCATATCTTGATAAGATTGTTGACTTAAAAATAACAAATAAAATTGCAGCTACACCAAGGTTTAAACTGTATTATGAAAACATTTATCCAACTTATTTCTGGTTTGATTTAATGGGTGAGTACAATCTGAGTAAAAGTGAAGACTCACCAAAAAATATTATGATTTATTCAATCAAAAGAAAATAGCGCTATTTTATTACTTTTATTTTATTTTTTTCGATAAGAAACAGGCTCTGCAGTGTGATAACTTCGCCCGGAATTATTACCGGAATACCGGGAGGATATGCAGCAATAGTCTCGTATGCAATGCGGCCTGCAGATTTGGAAGTATCTATGATTTCGTAATCTTTTGTATAAGCTTCAGCAGGAGTTAGTGTCATAGTTGGTATGTTGTAGGTTTCATATTTATGTTTGTCAGATATGTTACCGATATTTTTGTATACTTTTTTTAGTGCATTTTTCAATCGGTTTAATTTTGTTTTATCCGTGCCGATTCCTGTTATGAAGAGCATAAAACTATTTGTTGAGTATTCTTCTTCTATGCCGTATTTTTTATTTAATATTTCTGCTGCTTCAGCATTATTTTTGTTTTTTAAACGCATCAGCAATCTTGTTGAATCATTATTATCATCATAAAAGTCAACAATACTTCGTAATGAATTTTTAAAGCTGTTTATATCCTCTAAAAGCTTATGTAAATGTTTTTTGCCCTGTATCGAGTTTAGGTAATCAATACAAGCTTCTGCGGCACACATCAAAGGATATGAGGGCGATGTTGTGTTAATAAGATTGAGCGCATCTTGTATTGATGAAGTATTGATATCAGATGTTTGACCAACATGCAAAACAGCACAGGGGTTTGGAGCTCCTGCTGTTTTGTGCAGAGATTCTACACTTATGTCTGCTCCTTCCAGTATGGCTGGTTGAAAATCATTTTTTAAAAAGTTAAATAATGCGCCATGTGCTTCATCAACAATGAGTTTAACATTATGCTTTTTGCAAATAACGGATATAGACTTAATATCAGATACCAACCCTTCGTATGTGGGGCTTGTTAGTATCAGAGCCTTTATATCTTCATTATCTTCCAGATATTTTTGAATATCAGCTGCTTTTACACCTTTGTAAATAGACCAGTCTTTGTCATATTCCGGCAAAAACCATATCGGCCTTGCACCTGTTAAAACCAATCCGTTACAGACACTTATGTGGCAGTTTCTTGCAACCAAAACCTTATCACCTTGTTTTAGAATTGCCAGCATAGCAGCAAGTACTCCGGAAGTCGATCCGTTTGTCAGTACAAAAGAGCCTTTTGAGTTGTATATACCTGAAATTTTAGCAAGCAGGTCTTTTATCGCACCTTCCGGATGCCTAAGATTATCTAAACCCTCAATTTCGGAAAAGTCTGTTCTAAAAAACTTTTTACCAAGCAATTTTTGTGCCTCGGGAATAATAAAATTCCCCAATGAATGCGACGGCGTAGTAAAAAGTAATCTTTTTTGTGTTTTATAATAATCCTTAATTTTTCTTATAAGACTCATAATATCTAAAGCTTTTTGTTGTAAAATACTACTGTGTAGATTATACAGGAAATAAGCCTTTAATAATATGGATAGTCAACAGGCTCAAAAAAGGATAGCAGAGTTAACATCTCTGATAAAACGTTACAGCAAAGAGTACTATGAGTTAGATGCGCCAACAGTTTCAGATGTAGAGTACGACCAACTTTTAAAAGAGCTGGAATCTCTTGAAAATGAGTTCCCTCAGTTTAAAAGCCCGGATTCTCCCACGCTGAAGGTTGGTGGAAGTGCAGAAAAAAGATTTGCTCAGCACAGACATAAAGTCAGACTTTACAGCCTTGATAATACATATTCTTATGACGAGTTAATCAGCTGGTATGAAAAACTGCAAAAGAATTATGACCTGGCTAAACCGCCTGAGCTTGTTTGTGAATTGAAAATAGACGGGCTTGCCATTTCTCTTACATATAAGAATTCAAAATTTACTCTAGGAGCAACAAGAGGAGACGGTACAGTCGGTGAAAATATAACAAACAACCTGAGAACAATAAAAACTATACCGCATGTTTTACCTGACAAGATTAATGATCTCGAGGTCAGAGGCGAAGTCTTTATGCCTAAAAGTTCTTTTGAAAAACTAAATGCTTCACAAAGAGCGATAAATGCCAAGCTTTTTGCCAATCCAAGAAATGCTGCAGCAGGTTCATTAAGGCAGCTTGATGCAGCGATTACAGAATCCAGAGATCTGGCTATGTTTTCATATTATGGTCGAATAGACAGCAATGAGTTTAATATAGAATCTCACTCACAGATGCTCGAGTTCTTAGAAAAAGAAGGGTTTAATGTTAACCCTGCGTACAAAGTCTGCAAAAATGTTGAAGAAGCTATTGAATATTGTAAATACTGGGATACAAGAAGACATGAACTTGATTACGCAACGGATGGTGTAGTGATAAAGCTAAATAGCTTTGAATTACAAAATGAAACTGGTTTTACCTCAAGGGCTCCTCGCTGGGCAACGGCTTTCAAATTTCCTCCGGAGGAGATATCTACAATTGTTGAAGATATAGAAATCAATGTTGGCAGAAGCGGTGCTGTTACTCCGGTCGCTATTTTAGAACCTGTTTATATCTCCGGCTCCACGGTACAAAGAGCTACTTTGCATAATTTTGATGAGATTAAACGTCTTAATATAAACATTGGTGACAGAGTGCTAATAAAAAAAGCAGCAGAAATTATTCCAAAAGTTATTTGTGTTACAGAACATTCTCAGCACAATGACACAGCGTATTTACCTCCTGAGTTTTGTCCTTCTTGCGGAACAAAACTTGTGGAAATGGAAGGCGAAGTTAATTTGTACTGTCCTAATACCTATGGCTGTCCTGAGCAAATTAAAGGCAGATTGGAGTACTGGGTCTCCAAAGATTGTATGGATATTGACGGAATAGGTGATAACATTGTTGCCCAACTTGTTGATAAAAAGATGGTGTTAACCGCTGCTGATTTGTACAAATTAACTGTTGATGATTTTTTAAAGCTTGATTTGATTGCCAAAAAGTCTGCACAAAATCTGTATAATGTTATACAAGCATCTAAAAATCCTACACTGGCAAGATTTATCAATTCCCTTGGCATAAGGCATGTTGGTAAAGAAACATCTGAGCTCATTGCACAGCGTTTTTCGACATTTAATGCCTTAAAAAATGCCAAAGTAGAGGATATTTTGGAAATAGACGGTATAGGTGAGAAAATAGCCGTAAGTATCCTTGATTTTTTCTCAAATTCATACAATAATAAATTGTTGCAAGACTTGGAGCTATATGGTGTTGTGCCTCAAGAAAACGTAGCCCAAAACACCTCTGACGCCCTCAAGGGAATGACTTTTGTCATAACAGGAACGCTTTCCGATACACGCGATGTATTCGCTTCGCTCATAAAACAAAACGGTGGCAAAACTTCTTCCTCTGTGAGCAAAAAGACATCTTATGTACTTGCCGGAGAAAATCCGGGTTCAAAATATGATAAAGCAGAGGCTCTGGGTGTTAAAATAATAGACGAAAAACAGTTCAGACAGTTAATTGGCGAATAATAATGAATAAAAAATTTAATGTAATAAAAATTAATGGTTTTAAAGGTTTGCTTTTAGCCGGATTCATTGTGGGATGCCTTATTGCAGGCTTTTTGATATTCCCCGGCTGGATATGCAAAGGGCTGTGGAATTTTATGGCCGGCTATTTTGAACAAATGCCTGTAATGACACTTATACACGGTATTATGTTATGGTGTATTATTGCACTTTCTCTTTATGCTACTAACAGAGGCAATTTTGCAATCTCATTCGGCACGTCAACACCCATGCCTAACAATGAGGAGCGTATCAAAGAAATAATTAAGCAAATTAACGAAAATAATGCAAAAATTATGCCAATATCTAAAAAAAGTGATAATATTGAAGATGAAAGTGATGACAAAATCACAAAATAATTGTCTGAAATAGTTGTTTGTATATATTTAAATTAGGAGTACGTATGAAAAAATTATTTATTGCTGTCGGGTTGTTTTTGCTGTCCTCACTGTTTATGCAGGCAAATGCTCTTGTTGTTGAACAAAAAGACACAGGCTATGTATCTGTCAATGCTGTTTCTGCTAAAGAAATCATTCCTGATACAGCTTCAATTTATTTTTCTGTTGAAACATCATCAACTGACTCTAAAGCAGCAGTAAATAAAAATAAAGAAATATCTTCACAGCTTATTGATTCTCTAAAACCAATTCTTGCGCTTGATAAATCTGATTCAATACAAACAAGAAATTTTATACTGAGACCGAATTATTCATATGATAAAAACGGCAAAAGAACATTCATTAATTATACTGCTGTTAATACGATTTATGTAAAAACTAAAAAGCTTGAAAACGTATCTAAACTTATAGATTTGGCTGTTAAAAACAGCGCCACAACAGTAAGCGACCTCAATTTCCTTGTTGAAAATGAAAAACAATACGCAGGAGAGCTTGCTCAAGAAGCTTTAAGCAAAGCAAAAATATTGGCTACTTTGACTGCGTCTGCACTCGGCCAAAAGGTTACCGGTATAAAGTCAGTGCGTGTTAACATTTATCCACAAAATAATTATGCACCCAGAGGTGCAATGTATAGCAATGCAAAAACAGCTGCTACAGGTGCTGCAAAATCAACACCTGTTGAATACGGCAAAATCAAGCTTCAAGCAAATGTTGATGCAGAATTTTATGTAAAATAATTTTATCTAAACGGAACTTTTTATACAATCATTGCGTCTTATGTAGTAATAAATGCCCTCAAATCATCTGTACACAGATATTTAAGGGCATAAATCAATAATACTTTTGTTTGGAGGATTAGTGTTGTGCAGCTCTTTTTTCCATAATTTCAGGAATTGTAATGAAGCACAAATACATTAAACCGCCAAATGCTACTAAACTTAAAATTTCCATGATGCCACCTACTTTATCTATTTAACTACTACATTTATCTATCACATTATTATAATTCCCCGTTTAAAAATTTTTAAACATATTCATGGAGTAAAAGTTTAAAAAAATATTAAAAATATTAAATTTTATAGTAAGATGAGGATTGTATGAACAAGAAAATTATTAACATGTTGTTTTCAGATATGTGCTGTTCCGAGTGCAAAGCTGATTTTACAGATGACTCTGTATTTGTATTAAGAAAAGAAAAAAATCTTACAGTAATTCAGGTAATATGCCAGCATTGCGGTAAATCGTTCGGTATTGCGCTTCTTGGCGGGTGTGAAGAGAAAAAGGTAAAAACGCCCTCAAGAGATGATATGGCCTTGCAAATACAGGAAGGGCCGGACGCAATATGCTATGACGATGTAATTGACGCACACAACTTTTTCAAAAATCTTGATGAAGGCTGGGAAAAGTATATTCCGGAAAATCTAAAGAAAAACTTATAAAACAGCCTGTTCCAGGTATTTGATGATATTGTCGTTGTAACGTTTATTTACAGTTGAAAATGGCAAAACTTCACGTTGAGTAACTTTTTTCAGTTCATTGATTTTGGCCTGTAATTTAGATTTGGGTGTTAAATCGATTTTTGTTGCAATAACTATCGAGTCTAACCTGTTATGGAACAGCCATTCTTGCATTTGCAAATCATTTTTCTGAATCTCATGCCGTGAATCAATGAACTGAATTAACAATTTCAGAGAATCTCTGTTTAAAAGGTATTCTTCAAGGTTTTTTTGCCATTCATTTTGCATTTCTTTTGACACTTGCGCATAACCATACCCGGGTAAATCTGCAACAATGTAATTGTTATCAAAGTTAAATAGGTTTATGAGCCTTGTTTTACCTGGTTTGTTACTGGTTTTTGCAAGTTTTGAATTGTTTGTAAGAGTATTGATGAAGGAGGATTTTCCTACATTTGAGCGTCCAAGCAAGGCAATCTCAGGCAGTCCAAAATCAGGACATTGAGAGAGTTTTTGGGCGCTCGTTATGAATTGAGCGTTCTTTATTATCATTTTTGGTGTTTAATCTTTTCTTTTTATACAATACTGACGAAAGAAGGTTGTAAACCTTAGGGCTGTTGTACACGTTTAGTTGTGCTGACTCGTCCGAAAGGTTAAATTGAATTTTGTTTTGAACATCTATTCCATCTGCCTCAACATGACAAATTTGTATTATTCGGTTTCGAATAATACTTAAAGGTTGTGACAAGAATAGTTCAAATGTTTGAAAAATATTCATTAAGCTTATATTAGCAAATAAGCCTGTCAATTTCAATTTTTAAAACTTGTTTTATAACGGAATGGTAATGATTAGATGGTATTTAAACTGTAGTTTGTTAATGTTAGCTTTATCTCCCTGCGAATGCAGAATTCCCGGGAAAATTAAGCATTCAAGTTCAATGTAAAGTCTTTTTTAACGTTAGTGTCTAAGATTTTTTGGTAGCTTTCGAGTTGTGAAGCAGCTGATTTTTGTTGAGTTTCCAAATTCTTTTGCTGTAATTCAAGGTAAGAATCCATTGCTTGTAATTGTTTTACTCTGGGGTCAGTTTCCCAATCAGCATTTGATAATTGCATTGTTTGGTAAGCTATTTGTTGTCTTTTATTAGAGATAGACATAATGCTGAACTCTAAATTACTTTTGTAAAGTGTGGTTGAAAGAATGTTTGCTTGGATTGCACAAATTGTCATTTTTCTCTCCTTAAAACTTAGTCTAGTGGTACGGGTAATTGGAATAATGGTATTTGGTAATTGGTTTTTAAAAAGGTTTTTTGTTTTGTTTTTTTATTTTCTCTCTTGTATATATATAAAAACTTTTTGGTATAGAAAATTGCTATATTTATTATATGTTGTGTTACATTTCTTAATAAATACAACAAAAGCCATAATACTGCGCTTTTTCGGCGCTATGGCTTTTATTGTGTTTATAAAATAGTATATACTTTTTATTTACTTGTTTTTTAATGCTGATTCTAAAGCAGCCTCCAGAGTCTTAATTTTTGCCTCTAAAACCTCTACCTTGGCGTTATAATCGTCTTTTTGGATGGATATATTCTCATGGCGTTTTTGATATGCATTGCACAACTCTTGCAAATTGGTCTTAACAAAAGAGCAAAGGGCATATCCGCCAATTTGTCCTGCTGTGAAGAACAAAATTGATATATACGCAAGTTTAGTAGTATATACTTTTTGCATAATCGGGCAGAAAAACTGGATTGTCTTGTCCCAATTAAATATCAAAAATGTGATAAATGCTACAACAACAGCGATTTCTATAAGTATATACAAATATTTTTCAACAGTTTTATTCATTTTTTGCTCCTCAAATAATTAAGTGTTTTTATTATATCACTGTCAAAATCCAGTGTTATATGCTTTTGGCTGTTATCAGCAGGTGAAACAAATTTCAGAGAATACGCCTGTAAAACTTGTTCGGATGTTTTAACCGGCAATTTTGAGCCACCATACATTGTATCATTAACAATCGGATGTTTGATATAGGCCATATGCACCCTTATTTGGTGTGTTCTTCCTGTTTCTAAAGTAACATCCAGAAGTGTATGTGCTTGAAATCTTTCTATTACTTTATAGTGTGTTACAGAAGGCTTACCATCGGGCGTTACGGCCATTTTTTCCGGCTTGGATGGGTGTCTGCCTATATTTTCTATTATTGTGCCTTCATCGTCCTTCAGGGCGCCGCAAACAAGTGCATAATATTTTTTTTCTATTGTTCTTTCCTGCATTTGTTTTTTTAATGCCTCATATGCACTATTATTCTTTGCTACCATCAAAAGACCAGACGTATTTCTGTCGAGTCTGTGTATAATACCCGGTCTCATAAACCCGTTGCAGTCTGCTAGATTACCGTTTGTATAATATAAAAGTGCATTAACAAGTGTATTTGTTTTTTCAGTAGATGTTGGATGTGTAAGCATACCTGACGGTTTATTTACAACAATCATGTATTCGTCTTCGTACTTTATATCAAGTGGAATATTTTGGGGTTCTATTATTTGTTCTGTTTGCAATTCAAAGCAAATTTTAACATTATCATCGGTTTTCAGTACATATGAGGGTTTTATGGGTACATTATTAACAAGAACCGATTCGTTTTTTATTTGTTTTTGTATATACGAGCGTGACAAATCAGAATACAAACCGCTTAAAAAAGCGTCTATTCTTTGATTTGCATCTTCTTGTTCAATTATATATATTTCAGTTTTGTTGTGGCTCATTACTAAAAAGTATATTACAAATAAGCACAAAAGCGCCAATACTAATGAACATGTCAGAGATATTGAAAATAGGGAACACAACAAAGTTTAATCTTATATAATCAGTTACAAAACCGTCAATAATGCGCTCTGAAAGGTTGCAGATAATGCCCGCACATAAAAGTGCTGAAAAAAACAAGTCTGAACGTGAAAATTTACAAATAAATTTGTAAATATAAAATAAAGCCAAAAGCAATATGGCAGAAGATACTACAATCAGAAATGACGTGTGTGTATGGAACAGACTAAAGGCTGCTCCGTAATTTTTTATATAATCTATGGTAAACAGTTTAAAATCAGTATTATTGCAGTTAGATATGAGTAAATCCCTCAATAATAATGAAATAACTGCAAAAATAAATGTTAATAATGAAAATAATAATATCTTTTTTTGTTTAGCGCTCAACATTATTTACTTTCACTGTCCTTTATTGCTGCGTTGACATTTTTTTGTGTAAGAGGTGCAACATTATCCATTTTGTGTTTAACAACATTTACTCTGCTGGATAAAAATGCGATACCTAAAATGTTTACATTGATGTTGTCATCTTTTATATTAGGTTTTGCTATTCCAACAGAGGCTACTGCATTTTCGTTTTTTGAACCGTCATTACTAGTAAGTATTCTTTCTTGTATACCACATGGTTTCAAGCTTCTGAACACTTCTGTGCTTTTTTCAAACGGGAAAGTTATTGGTTCATTATTTATTGAAATCAAGGCTACATAAGATCTTGGCACATTTAGTTTTAACACGGCTGTATACTCTTCTTTGGGAGAAACAATAGAAGGTGCATCCAGTTTCATGGGGATATACTTTGCAATACCGTATCTCATAGCTGTTTTTTCATTTACAACAAAATCCGATGTAATGCGCCATTCGTTAGAAAATCTTTTAAGATAATATATTGCAGTGGATTCAGAATCAATATATCCAGATCCTTTTACAAATTCCACAGCTGTTTGTGTTGTGCCTGAAAGCCTCTCTTTTGTGATGACAGTTGCATTATCAACATCTACATCTATAGACAACACTTTTATTGTATATCTTACATCAGGGAATTCTTTCCAGGATTCTTGTGCAAGCTCTTTCAGGCGTTCTTTGTCATACCCGTCAGAGCTTCTGTATGTTGCATCATGCAAGGATAAGAAACCTTCAAGATTCTTGTTATTAGTATATTTTTGATAGTCCGAAAATATATTTTTTATTTGTATTGTTGGATCAATGTCATTTTTCTTGTGGAAACCTATACCAGCAAGTTCAACAGCAAAATTTTCTTTTACTGTTTGTTTTTCACATGCTTTTTCTTTTGCAAAAGATTGCATTTGTATCATTAATGCCATTAAAATAGCTGATATTATTACGATTTTTCTCATTTTTTCTCTCTTTTTAGCTTTTGAAAATATTATATCAAAAATTCATATTTCGCAGGAAGTATTTAATATTATTTTTTTGTTAAAATATTATTGAGGTAAATATGCTATTAACACTGGATATAGGAAACACATCTACTACAATCGGCTTATTCGACAATGATAAACTTGTCGAAACTTGGTCAATTGCTTCAGAAAAGCATCGTTCCGAGGACGAAATCGGAATGCTTTTATTGAATCTGCTTAAATTTAATAATTATGATAAAAATGTTGACTGTGCGTGCATGTGCAGCGTTGTTGTTTGTCTTACAGAGCGTTACAAAAATGCATTAAAAAAATATTTGTACATAGATCCGTTTGTAGTTTCCAACAAAACGACTAACATGCTGAATTATTGTGTCGATTACCCTGAAGAAGTCGGGCCAGACAGAATTGTTAATGCTTTTGCAGCATACAGCCTTTATAAAAAAACATGCATTGTTGTTGATATGGGTACTGCAACATCTTTTGACATAGTAAAAGGTAATGGGGATTTTCTAGGTGGTATAATTTGTGCCGGTATGAAGATACAAGCAGAAAGTCTCAAAAAATTTACTTCAAAACTCCCGTTAATTAAAATCGAGGCACCCAGCAATGCCATTGGGAAAAATACTATTGATGCAATGCTTTCAGGTATAGTTCGTGGTCATGCCTGCATGATAGACGGCCTAATCAAAGAGTGTGAAGCAGAGCTTGGTGAAAAAGCTGTTGTAATAGCTACTGGCGGATACTCGGATATAGTGGCACAGTATATGGAAAGAAAATTTGACTGTATTAACCCTACAATTACTTTAGAGGGGTTGAAAATAGTATATGATGCCCATGTACTACCAGTGTAGAAATATCCTCCAAAAAACCGAGTAAATATCCCTTTTCATGATTTATAGTAAAAACATGGGGTATTAAAGTGTGTTTTGACTGGAGGAGTAATATGTTGTCAATTATTTCTGATTTGTATACACCGCAAACAAACGGCGAAATTTCTCCATCTATTATGCAAAACTGGACACAACAGGCAATAGAATGCTATGAGATCAATTCTGATTGCTCAAAATGTTCTTTGGCAGGTGGAAATTATTCATTTATCTGCCAAATGCCAAAAATAGTTAAGGCTCTTTTAAAAGAATACGGTGAGCCGAACAGCTGCTTTAAACAAATATCAAATTTTTAATCCATTTAAAATTTTTCTATGAAAAACTTTGTTGCATCTTCAATACTCTCAGGCGAGTTGAGATTCTTTGCAATATCAATTTGACCATGGTTAACGATGTTAGATTTCTTTAAATTTTTATAAGCATATAAAATCAAAAATATAACAAGACACGACCCGCCAACCCATAGCATTGTTATCAAAAATTTTGTTAACACATTTTTTGCTTCATTTCTGTCTTCTTTATGCTTTTTTTGCACAATTTGTGGTTGAGTGTCAGCAGCTTTTGGTTGTTCAACAGCACAACAGCATGGCATTGAAACCATCAATGCCATTATAAAAGCTGTTATTACTGTTAATAATTTTTTCTTCATATTTTATGCATTTGCTTCTGCAGGTTCCTTCGCTTCTGTTTGCTCAGGAGCTTTTTTTCTTGTTCTTGAAGCTTTTCTTGTTTTTGTTTTCTTTACAGGTTTAGATTCTTCCGTTGTTTGTACAGATGCTGTTTCTTCTTCAGGTTTCTTGACTTCCTCAGCTGTTACAGCTTCTGCAACTTGAGGCTCCTCAGCTTTCTTGGTCCTTCTTGAAGTTCTCTTTCTGGTTGGTTTTGCCGGTTTATCTTCTACCGTTTCCGCAGCTTCTATTGGATTGACTACTTCTTTGATTTCTTCAGGCTCAACAACCGGTGTATCCTGTACTGTAACAACTTGTGTATCTATGGCAACAATTTCTGTGTTTTCTTGTTGCAGCATAGAGTCTTTTTGTTCGTCTCTTCTTTGATTATTATACTTTTTATTTTTATTGAATCGTTTGTTTCTGTTATCACGTCTTTGTTGTTCTTGCGGCTGCTGTAAATCCTGATTTTCTACATTATTTTCTTGATTAGTATCATCCTGTTTCGCGTGGTTTCGTCTGTCGTAATCATTTTTTTGATTGTTTTGTGTATTTTGATGGTTAAATACTTTATTGTGTTTTTCATTATTATGCTTGTTTTTACCATTCATAGGTAATTTAAGTTTTGCTGCTTTTGAGCGCATTTCACCTTCTGCAAGAGAAGATGCAAATCCAAAGTCTTCTAAAATTTGTCCTGTACCATTACAGTGAGAACATTTCTTTGTAAAGATTTCTGCAAGGCTTTGGCCCTGTCTGTGGCGAGTCATTTCAACTAAGCCAAGATCTGAAAGTTGACCGACCTGTGGTTTTGATTTATCGGATTCCACAGCCATTTCAAGCTCTTCGAGTATGGCGATTTTATCAGCACGGCTTAGCATATCAATAAAGTCCATGATAATCATTCCGCCAATATTACGCAATTTCAGCTGTCTGGCAATTTCTTTTACCGCTTCCTTATTTGTTTTTAAGATTGTTTCATCCTGTGTTGCAGAGCTAATAAATTTACCACTGTTAACATCAATAACGGTTAAAGCTTCTGTTGTTTGTATAAACAAGTATCCGCCGGAAGGAAGGTTAACTTTGATTTGCAGCGCCTGTTCAATTTCTTTTTTTACACCGGAAGCAACAAGCAATGGTTCACTGCCTTTGTATACAGAAATATCTATATTTTTGTTTAAGTTCCAGTTTTGAATTAATTGTTGTGTTCTGTGCATTGCATAAGGAGTATCAACCACAATTTCCTTAACATCTTCTGTACAAGCTTCTCTGATAACTCTGTAGAGTAAATCTTGATCTCTGTATAAAAGGTTCGGTGCATCAACAAGTTCTGCTTGAGTAACAATAGTATTCCATTTTTCAAGCAGGATTTCTAAATCTTCTTGTATTTCTGCCTCAGTTTGGCCTTCTGCTTCTGTTCTGATTATTACACCAAGTCCGACAGGTTTTAGCAGGCTGACAATAGATTTGAGTCTTGCTCTTTCTTTTGCCGACATAATTTTTTTACTTACACTGATACCGGACTCCTGTGGCATCAGAACACAAAATCTACCTGGTAAACTCAATGATGTTGTAACTCTAGGCCCTTTGTGTCCTGTGGGCTCTTTCACAACCTGTACAACAAGCTTTTGTTTGGGTGAAAGTTTATCTTGCAACCCTCCTTTGCCTATAACATCTGCTGCGTGCAAGAAGCCCATTTTATCAGAACCTACATTTACAAAAGCAGCTTCTATACTGGGAAGGATGTTTTCTACTTTACTCAAATAAACATCTCCAAGGAGGATATCACCTCTGTGTATAAAAAACTCGGTAACTTTATTGTCTTCGAACACTGCTGCTATGTTGTCGCGTTCTGCAATAACGATTGATTTTGCCATATTAACTTCCTTTAAACTTGTATAAACTTTTATAATTTTACGCGGCCGGACTATAAAACTCTAAAATCTGCGTCAAAAAGTGCAAGCCTTGTAATATTAAACTTTTCGTCGGGATAGAAAATTTTCATTAAGTCATCAGCACGTACAGACGGGATATCCTGATTTTGGCCCGTTTTTAAAGTTACATACAGTTTATTATTTTTGAGTTCGACATCTTTTACTGATTGTTTAATGTTTATTAATTTGTCTATACCTTTTTTTGTCTTCTTCTTTAAGAATATTTCGTCTTGTGAAGTAAGCTTATCTTTAATATACATTAAATTTTCAAAATTTGAAACATTTTTTTCCAAAGCTGATATTTCATACCTGGCCCATTGGGTTGTAATATCAAGAGACTTAGCTGTTTTGTCGATTTCATATATATTAATAATTTGTGCCATAGGGTCAAAAGATTTGTTTAAAGTTTGCTTTATTTTTTCCAAATCGTCTTCACCGTAAAGCTCAAAATCAATAAACTCTGTTTCACTCTCAATAAAAATAGGCAAAGCCGCACCGAGCGAAATCTTTGGTATCGGGTTAAAACCTTCTGTAAAAACAACAGGCAATCCGCTTCTAAAAAGGCCTTTTACAAGGGTATTTTGCCAGTCCAAATGTGATAAAAACTTTAAATATCCCTTTTTTGTTACTTTTGCCCTGTATTTTTTTACAGGAGTCTTTGAATAATCTGTTTTTTCAGTCAATTTGGGCTCATAAGGTTTGTCTAAATGTTTAGATACTTTATACTCCGGACAAATACCGCAATTTGAGCATTTTGTTTCACAAGGTTCGCTGGATTTGCTATTGAGAGCTTTTTGGTATTCTTCAATAAACCATTCTTTTTTTATACCAACGTTTATAAAGTCCCATGGAAGCTCTTCATCAAGACTAAATTGTTTTTGTGATAGCTCACCTACACTAAAACCGCATTTTTGTGCAAGGTCATACCATTTATGCCTGTCAAAATTTTCATCCCAGGTATCGAGATAACAACCTGCATTGTAGAGCTCTTCAATATAACCGCATAAAGAGCCGTCCCCTCTAGTGAGTACAGCTTCTATTTCAGATATATATTTTTCATGAATTTTAATTCGTACGCTTTTTAAAGATTTTGATTTTTCTCTAATATAAGCAATTTTTTGAGTTATTACATCAAGAGAATCCTGTCCTACCCATTGGAAAGGTGTAAACGGTTTTGGCACAAAGATTGAAAGGGTACAGTTAAGCTTTAAGTCCTGCTTTAGTCCAAGTTCATTTTTAATTTGCTTTGCACGATACCTGATTCCGCTCAAAAGCGCTATCATTTCATCAATATCTTCATAGGTCTCTGTTGGCAAGCCTAGAATAAAGTAGTATTTGATGCTGTCATATCCGTTTTTATAACAATCAAGGGTTGTGTTGATGATTTGTTCTTTCGAAATATTCTTGTTAATAACATCTCTAAGACGTTGAGAGCCTGCCTCAGGAGCCAGGGTAATCGTAGTTTTTCTAACATCTTTAACAAGGTTTGACAGCCTTATATTAAAGCGGTCTATTCTCTGGCTAGGCAATGATGCAGACACTTTTTTATCACTAAAATAACAGGTTAGCTCCTCCAATACAGGTTCTATGTTTGTATAGTCATTGGAAGATAATGATAACATTGAAAATTCATCATATCCTGTATTTTTCACAAGATTCTTGGTTATTTCTATAATATCTTCGGCTTTTCTTTCTCGTATAGGTAAATTTACATGGCCCGGCTGGCAAAAACGACACATTCTGCCACACCCGCGTCTTATCTCAGTAACCGCCCTATCATGAATTGATGTTGAAAAGGGCACAGGATGTTTTCTGGGTACGGAATCAGAAGAGAAGTCATAGATTCTTTTATTTATTTTTTTGCCTTTGTGCTGTGACGGAACATATAATCCGTCAATTTCGGCAAGAAGTAAAATAATTTGTTTTCTTGTTTTACCCTGATTTTTAGCAAGTTTATAGGTTTCTACAACTTCTTTTAAAATATCTTCTCCATCGCCTATCAAAAATCCGTCGATAAACTCTCTCATTGGCTCTGGATTAAAAGCACATGGACCACCTGATAAAATAATAGGGTCATCTTCTTTACGGTCTGCATTTTTGACAGGAATGTCAGCCATGTTCATCATTGCTAGCACAGTAGGGTAAGCCAGTTCGTATTGCAGAGAAAAACCCAACAAGTCGAAATCTTTTAGTCTGACTTTTGATTCCACGGCATAAAGATATAAATCCTGCTTTTCTATTTCTACTTTGCAATCTGTATCAGGAGCATATGCTCTGTCACACATACAGCCGTCTATAGAATTGAGGGTTTCATAAATAATTCTGTGACCAAGATTGCTTGCGCCAACCTCGTACTTGTCCGGGAATGCTATTGCAAAGCGTACTTCAGAGGTTTCAAAATCTTTATTATAAGAATAAAGCTCATGTCCTGCATATTGATAAGGCTTGTTGACGCTGTACAAAAGCCTGTTGAGAGTTTGATTATCTAACTTTTTCATATCTTAAATTATACTTTTCGGCAAAAATTTATCTATTTCAATTATTGTTCCATTTAGTTCATTATTTCTGAACATAAGCAGAAAATCAAGCAGTTTGTCGTTTGGCACATTGTAGCTGTACAAAGATGGTGAGCCGTTTTTGTCTCTCATTACCTTAACTATGTAGTGACATTCCTTGGCATAATCCAGCAGTTTTGCTTCTTTAAACGGATAGCCGTTAACATCTTTATCCATACGAACATAGCTAAACCCAGCAAAGGTTTTTACCTTTTCTTTTGTGTCAACTGGTTTGTTTTTAATATGTTTGCTGAAAATATTTATTACTTTTTTACTAATTTCTTCTGACATAACTCAATTAAATAGCAATTTGTGACATAAGTCTAACATTTTACAAAGAAGTAACATTGTAAAACTTTGTAAACAATTCTAATATTTCCTAAAGAAAAAAAAAAAATGACGATAGTAAAATCATACTAGTTAGAAAATATCAATCAAAGAACAGGAGTAACAGCATGATTAGATTAAAAGATTTTTTCACTAAGTCCGTTTTAAGAGCTGAAACGATAAAATCACAAGATGTAGTAAATGATGCTAATAATGAAACAGAAACACTTGGACTAAAATTCACCCCGAATTACATGCCATATGAAGAAAAAAAACCGTATTACGAAACAGGACTGAAGAAATTTATTGAAAACAGTGAACTTAACAGTTTGAATCAAATAAAAACAATTGTGGCAATACCAAATTCATCAGAGACAAAAAATGATGATTTCCATCAAGATGTCGATTTACCACAAGACAGTGACAATACGAGCGGAGAATCCGAATTAAAGCAAATTTTAACTTCACTCGGCAAAGATATTGATGAATCATATTCAAAAAGTTATAAAAAAGAAAATGAACAAACATTTACAGAGGGAGAAATTTTATACAATATATCTTCAATGTTAAATTCTGATAATAAAGAAATAGCGGCTATTGGTAAGGTTTTGTCTGATGTGTTTGTGTCAGTAGGAGTTGACTTACCTGAAAATTCGTCAAATATAATTGCGCAAAATTCAAAGGATTTAAACTATAGAAACATAATAATAGGGGCAATTTTTAGAGCTCTAAAAGGTGAAGAAATTGATACTCCAATATCCGACGATGACATTGTTGCAATGAAAACAGATAAGCAGCAAGGGTTAAGCATTGATGAATTACTTGCATTGGATAAAAACGGTGATGGCAGTATAGCTGATGAGCTGCAAAAAATTCTTACAGATGACCAATTCCTTGACACTTGTAAATTTATGCTTCAACGAGAAAAAAATCATGAAACAAATAATGAATCAATTATGAAAATGGATTTGGATAAAAATTCAAAAATATCAGTTAGTGAAATTTTGAATAATTCAGGCAATAATCCTATTGCAGATTTGTTTATAAACGATGACGGCACGGTAGACAGAGCTCTTATTATTGCAATGGGTGGAAATATGTCACTTGGGGGAAACTACACGATTTCAACAGGTGCTTTAATACACAATTTGTATACAATGGATGCAGATAGAGATGGCATAGTTACTAAAGAAGAGGTCGCAAAATTTAAAGAAAGTCAAACTTATAAACTTGTTTCATATAATGTTATGATGTCAGAAATGGAAAGAAGTAATGATAATACTGGAAATTTTGACGAGATATTTGTATTAGAAGACATTGAAAAATTTGTAAAAAATAATCCTACTGCCACTAAAGAACAAAAAGAATTTTTCTCTTTAATTACAGACATTAATGATTTAAATTTGAAAAAATTTATTATGAGGGCATTAGGCAGCGGCGCTGAGTCAACAACTGTTTCACAATTTACTTCTAAATGTGATAAAAACGGTGATGGAATTGTTTCTTACGATGAATTGAAAGAATTTATTGACGAAACTACAAAATTATACAATTCTTTGAATACTCTATTTAAATAAAGTATTCATTTATAACAAAAAGCAGACTCTAAAATTGAGTCTGCTTTTTTATTTTTAACTATTTAGTTATGCTGCTTGTGAAGGAGCTTCTGTTGCTGCAGGTGCATCCATTACAGTAGCTAATTTTGCGAGTCCTTCTTCTGCTACTTTTTGAACATTTTCATCTGCGTCTTGTTTTGAAAGTTCAAAGATTTCTTTCATAACAGATTTGTATTCAGGTCTTGCGTTGTAAGCTAATGCTGCCAAGCCGCTTGCTCTCAACATCGGGTTCGGGTTGTCTTTGATAGTTGTAACAATCTGTTCCATACCCGGAAGATCCTTGATGTCAGGAGTTATATTGTTAGTCTTTTTGAATTCATCAATTAATGAGTTTTGCAAAATAGCTGTTGTGAATAATGCATATTGTTTATTTCTTTCAGCCATTTCTAACGGAGTGATTTTGTTTGCTTCAGCCATATCAGCTTCAGAAAGTTGTTTACCTTCCAATACCTGCTGTCTTAATTCTTTTTGTCTGTCAGAAGGTCCTTCAAGTGTGCTGCTGTCTTTACCAATAACACCGAGCAATGCTTCCATTAAATCAGTATCTAATAATTGAGAAGCTGCTTCAGGTTGAGTTTGAGCTATATCTGCAACTTCTTCGATAGCTTTTCCTGCATCAGCAAGGTCATCAGCTTTGATTCTTTGAGTGAAGGCTGGAACATTAATTGTTGCTGCTTGAGGTTCTGTTTTAGGAGCTTCTACAGGTGCTTCTGGAGCTTTTACTTCTTCTGCTTTTGGAGCTTCGGGTTCAATCACTGAAGGAGGTACTTGATTTATTGTTTGTTGATTTATAACTTGAGGAGCTGGAACTGATACAGGAACTGTTTGTGCAGGAGCAGGTGTCATTATAACCTGGCCTTGTTGTTGAACTGGTGCTGTTTGCACTGGAGGGTAATAAACCGGTGCTTGAGTTGCTTGCGGATAATTGTAGATAGGTGCTTGAGGATATCCGTAAACCGATTGTGCCGGTTGTTGTGAGCCCGGTGCATTAACTTTAGGTTCTACAATGTTAATTTTAATAGCATTGTATTCAGGAGCTGGCTGCTGTATAGGAGCTGCCGGTGCTGCATAATTTACTGGTAAAGGTGCTTGTATCATGTTTTTCCCCTTATTAATGTTTTCTTGATACTTAATTAATAGATGTGAAGATTCAAAATTGCTATTTTGTTGAAATTATTTAATAATTTGTAACATTTGATTTAACGAGCTAATTCTCATTATGTTAAAAAAGCAACTTATCATTGTATAACAAGTTGCTTAATCAATTATTTAATTTTTAGCCTGTGATTCAGGTAACTCAGAAGGAGGATATGTATAAATAGGGTTAAAAGGCATGCTGTATACAGGATCCTGTGCTGTTTGTACTTGAGGTTTTACTATATCTATTTTAATAGCATTGTATTCAGGAGCTTTGGGTGGAACAGTTTGCAATTGCTGCACTACAGGTGCAGTTCCCTGCTGCATTTGCTGTTGTACTGCTGCTTGCTGTACGGGCAAATAGTTAGTTGCTTGGTTTATCATTTTTCCTCCGTTGATAGATGTAGGCTTTTCTGATTATATTTGCTTAATAAACGAACACAAAAAAATTTGTTAGTATTTGGCGTGTTTATTAACAAAAGTTAACATTTTTCTTCGCTACATAGATAGTAGTAAAAAAAAACTATTTGTATTAAAATTAAAGCAAGAGGTAACATGCCGATGAAACATTCAACTTATTCTGTAATTATTGTAGGTAGCGGTATAGCCGGTCTTTATGCTGCTATCAAATTGTCGGAGACAATGCATCTTCCCGACGGAATTCTTTTGTTAACAAAATCTCAGCTTGCAGAATGCAACTCAAGATATGCTCAAGGCGGCATAGTTGGTGTTTTGCCGGAAAATAAAGCTGATTCCATCAGTCTTCACATTGCAGATACAATCAAAGCCGGCTGCGGCCTTTGTGATTTCAACGTTGTGAAATTTATCTCTGAAAACAGTAATCGAGCAATAAAAGATTTAATGAAATATGGTGTTGAGTTTGACAGAAATGACAAAAAACAGCTTAATTTCACTTTGGAAGGTGCACACAGCGTAAGACGAATTCTTCATGTTGGTGGAGATGCAACAGGTTATGGTATTGAAAAAGCTCTTGTAAACAAAGTAAAAAATGATCCTGCTATAGCATCAAATATCACAATTTACGAGCAAAAACTTGCTATTGATTTGCTTGTTGATTCAAAAAATAATTGCCGTGGTGTCATCTCATTTAACGATTTGACCAAAGAATATGAAACCGTGTATGCACCAATAACCATTCTGGCTACAGGTGGTACAGGACAGGTATACAAATATACAACAAATCCATCAGTAACGACCGGTGACGGCTTGGCTCTTGGCATTAGAGCAAATGCAAAAATTAAAGACATGGAGTTTATTCAATTCCATCCAACTGCTTTATCCTTAGATAACAAAGATTCAAGATTCCTTATATCAGAGTCTGTTCGAGGAGAAGGAGCCAAACTTGTTAACCAAAAAGGCGAATATTTTATGGAAAATCACCCTCAAAAAGATCTTGCACCCAGAGATGTTGTTGCAAGAGAAATATACTCGCAACTTTCAAAAGGCAATAAGGTATTTTTGGACGCAACTTTTATTGATATTGATAAATTTAAAACAAGATTTCCTAATATCTATAAAAGCTGCATGGACAATAATATAGATGTTACAAAAGATTTTATTCCCGTTTCGCCTGCTGCACACTATTGCATGGGTGGTATAAAAACAGAAATTAATGGAAAAACTTCTGTAAACAATCTGTACGCTATAGGTGAAGTGGCCTGCACATCATTGCACGGTGCAAACAGACTGGCCAGCAATTCACTGCTTGAGTGCGTTGTCTGCGCATTTGAGCTTGTTAATACAATAAACAAGCAAACATTGACGCCATCTAACATTATCGATGAATCTGTTTTGACCACTATAAAAAAATATTCACCTGAAAATGATATGGATGACACGGATTTTGATTGCAAAAAATTGAGCTCAGAATTAAGAGATTTAATGTGGAATAAAGTAGGTATTGTAAGAACAGAAGCCTCTTTACTGGATGCTTTGTCCGAATTGAATAAAATTGAACAGCAAGAAATTTTTAAAGACAAATGTAATTCTATAGAAGAGTACGAACTAAGAAATATGTTGTATGTAGCAAAATGCATCATTAATTCTGCATTAAAACGTAAAGAATCAATAGGTGCACACTACAGAGCTGATTCTGAAACAAAAGATATTAAACATGATATGCACACTGAGGACAAATCTGATGAATCAAAAATTACTGCATGATTTTATTGTTGAAGAACATATAAAAAATGCACTTAAAGAGGATATTGGTTTTGGCGATATTACAACAGATTTTTTGTACAAAGAGGAAGATACAATAACAGCATGCCTTAATACAAGGGTTGACGCTGTTATTTGCGGGTTGAATATCTTTAAAAAGGTTTTTGAACTGCTTTCTGACAAAGTACAAATAGAAATGTTGTACAAAGATGGTGACTTTGCACCAAAAGGCAGTACTATTGCTAAAATTACTGGTCCGGCAAGGGCAGTTCTCACAGGCGAAAGAACTGCATTAAACTATGTACAAAGAATGTCCGGTATTGCTACTGAAACCCGAAAATACCAAGAAGCAATTAAGCCTTACAAAGCATCTGTTACAGATACACGCAAGAATACACCCGGCTTTAGAATGTTCGAGAAATATGCTGTTATGACAGGCGGTGCAAGACTTCACAGATTTAACCTTTGTGATTGTGTGATGATTAAAGATAATCACATAAAGCATGCCGGGTCTATCACTAATGCCGTCAATATGATTAAAAAAGAGCTTTCTCATGCTCATAAAATTGAAGTGGAATGTGATACATTAGCTCAAGTACAAGAAGCTGTCAGTGCAGGTTGTGACATAATAATGTTAGACAACATGACAATAGCCGACATGAAAAAATGTGTAGATTTTATCAATAAAAGAGCTATTGTGGAAGCCAGCGGAAATGTTAAAATAAATACCATAAATGAGATAGCCTCTACAGGAGTAGATGTAATATCAACAAGCGCTATAGTAGCACAGGCTCCTGTGTTAGATTTAGGATTGGATATTTCTTAATGGTTTTTAAAATTGCAGTATTTATAAAACAGGTTCCAGATACAACTGATATCAGGTGGACAGAACACAACACCATACAAAGAGAGGGCCTTGATTCTGTCATAAACCCCTTTGATTTGGGGGCTATACAGCTTGCAAAAAACGTTAAATTTTTAAATAAGGAAACAGAAATAACTGCTGTTACAATGGGGCCACCACAAGCAGAGGCTGCATTAAAACAAGCTATAGCAATGGGTTGTGATAGAGGAATTCTGTTGTCGGACAAAAAGTTTTCCGGAGCTGATACTCTGGCAACAGCGTATACCTTGTCTCAATTTATAAAAACATGCATGCCGGATGTTGATTTAATAATATGCGGTCAACAAGCAGTGGACGGTGATACGGCGCAGACTCCAACTTCTATGGCAGAAAAACTATCTTTAGAGCAGATAACAAATGTTATTGCTCTTAAAGAGTTTCACCACGATTATGCAGTGTGGATAAAAGACACATGCTCATACAAACAAGAGATTAAGGCTCCGTTTCCATGCCTGGTTGCGGCAAATATAAAAGATTTAGATATACTTCCTGATATAAACGGTTACATCAAGTCTCAAAATACGGAAATAAATGTATTGTGCTCTGACGATATTAATGCTGATATTCAATGCATTGGCCTAAAAGGCTCGCCAACTCAGGTTAAAAATGCTTACAGGCCTGTTATAGAACGCAACACACAGCTAATAGAAAATGAATCCGTACAAAACTATGCAGAGTTTATTATAAATGAAATTAACAAATGTAAGGCAGATAATGACTAATCAGACACTTGTTTTTATTGAATTGAATAACGGGCATGTGCAAAAAGTTTCAAAAGAAATAATCTCGCATGCAATTAATAATTTTGAAAATACAGAGGTAAACGGACTTGTTATAGCAGACAATAAATCCGTGCAACTTGCTCAAGAAGAGCTTAAAACATTGGGATTAAAAAGACTTTATGTTCTTGAGGATAATCTTTTTGACAGACATAATACCTGTATTTTTGCAGATGTTGCAGCAAAATTTATACAGGAAAACAACCCCGATATCCTTTTGATGGGTGCTACATGTGACGGCAGGGATTTGGCTCCGAGAATTGCATCAAAGCTAAATGCAGGTTTGACTGCTGATTGCACAGACCTAAAGCTTGATGAAAATGGTAAGCTACTAGCAACAAGGCCAACCTATGGCGGCAAAATGATGGCAACAATTATTTCAAAAACAGTGCCAAACTTTGCCACTGTTAGACAAGGTGCATTCAAATTGAAAGATATAAACACAAATTATGAGACGGAAATAATAAGCATTAACCCGGAGTTATCTGGAATGTGCAGCCTTATAGAAATTCTTTATTCAGAAGATAAACCGCCTCAGGAAGATTGGACCTGTGCAGAAATTATTGTTGCAGGGGGACTTGGGCTTAAAAACAAAGAAAACTTTGATTTGATTTATAAATTTTCTTCACTGCTTGGAGCAAAACCGGCAGCATCAAGAGCTGCAGTAGAGCAGGGTTGGGCCCCTCAGTCAATTCAGGTGGGTCAAACAGGAAGCTCTGTTTCTCCCAAATTATATATTGCCTTTGGTATATCCGGTGCAATGCAGCACCTTGTAGGGATTAGCAATGCTGATAAAGTTATAGCAATTAATACAGACAAAAACGCGCCGATTATGAAATCGGCGGATTCTGCTCTTGTTGGGGACGCTGCAGGAGTTTTAAATACTCTCATATCAGATATAGAAAACAGAAGTAATTAAACCAATCCTTCTTTTATCGCCTTTACTGCAGCTTGTGTTCTATCGTCAACAACAAGTTTTTGTATAATATTGCAAACATGAGCCTTTGCTGTATGCTCACTAATTGTTAAAGTGCTTGCTATTTCGGCATTTGACTGCCCATCAACAACAAGTTTTAAAACTTCATATTCTCTTTCGGTCAAATTGCCATGTTGTGCCCTGAATGCAGCACGGGAGTTTTGTTTTTGGGGGATAAAACAGGATGATTTATCCCTTATTAACGGCACTATTTGTGGATCCAGCCATATTGCACCCTGACTAACTGATTTTATTACCATTATAAGAAATTCTGTGTTTATATCCTTTAGAACATAGGCGTAAGCGCCTGCGCTGAGCGAATCCATGACCTCTTTTTCATCAATATGTGATGTAAGCATCATAACCTTTTGCTCTAAATTATTGGCCAAAATACGCTTTGTTGCCTCTATACCGGAGATATCCGGCAGCCCTATATCCATCAGTATTACATCAGGACTCATTACTTTTGCCTTTTCTACAGCCTCTTTACCGGTTTCGGCCTCGGCTATAACCTTTATGTCGTCAGATTCATTAAACAGTGAACGCAATCCGACTCTTAGCAGTTTATGGTCTTCAACCATTAGAACCGATATAGATTTCATAACAGATTCCTCTCTCACTCGAAATTTTCTAATTAAAATATAATTTAAGCTGATTGAAACTACATCACCAAAAATTATAAATGTATAATATATTTTTTTAATTTATAAATTTAATAAATAATTAGTACGAATCGATATATATTGATAATATTTTAATGACCTAGAGTTGTTTTATCATTATATATCTATACGATACATAGCGATAACATTTTGTAAAAAATTATACTAAATTCAAAATAAATTTTATAATTGTATTATGAATAATAACTTACCCAAAAACATTGATTATGAATTTCTCTTCACCAAAGATGGTTCATGCGGATTGTACAACAAAGAAGTGAATGATGTTTATCATTCTGTTTTTGGTGCAAAAGAAGAAGCAGACGAAAAGTTTGTAAAACCTCTGGAATTTGAAAAAGATTTTTTTAATAAAAAACAATTAAAAATCCTCGATATTTGCTATGGAATTGGCTACAACACCAAAGCAATTTTAAATAAAATTCTCAAACTCAAATACAATGGCAATGTGACAATAGACGCTCTTGAATATGACAAAAATCTCGTACTGATGTCTCCGTTTATTAAAGATGGCCATGAAAAAAAATCTCCTTTCGTTTCTTATGTATTGTTGTCCGCATTGATAGATGATATTTACGTTAATAAAGATACTGTATTAAATTTCATATTTTCGGGTAAAAATAAACAATTTATAGCTCCTTTCTACAGACGTTTAATTAAAAGATTTCATTATTTAAGGTTCCAATATAACCCTCCTGAGCAAAATAAGGCCTTTTTACATAATACTTATTATCACTGTATGTCGTCGCGCAATAAAAAGAGTCTCAATGGCCTTAAATTAAAGAATTTTACATTCAATACTTATTTTGACGATGCAAGAGTCACTGTGCAAAAGCTTGATTATGGGTATGACATTATATTTTTAGATGCCTTTACACCGACAAAACTACCTACTTTGTGGTCTTTGGATTTTTTTAATGAACTTTTCAGACTTTTAGACAAAGGCGGTAAGCTTCTAACTTATTCCAATTCTGCAGCAGTTAGAAACGCCATGTTAAATGCTGGCTTTTGTGTAGGAAAGTTATTTGACAAAAACAACAGGTGTTGCGGAACCATGGCAACAAAAAATTGTAACCTTATACAAAATAAACTTGATGATTATGATCTGGGTTTGATAAAAACAAATGCGGGCATTTATTATAAAGACAAAGGTCTTCGTTGTTCTGTACAAGAAATATTGGATGAACATGAACTAAGAAGGAAACAGCTAAATTTGGAATCTTCAAGCCACTATATAAAAACTCACAAAAAGGAGTGCACAAATGTCACAATGCAATAAAAAATATGATATGGTTGTCTGCGGAGGCGGTACAGCTGGTGTTGCAGCAGGTTATATCGGAGCAAAGCTCGGTTTAAAAACATTAATAGTGGAAAAAAATATTCACCTTGGCGGGACAATTACTTCTGCGCTTGTTATTCCGGCAATGAAATCAAACACTCAAAACATAAATTGTGAATTTTATAATGACTTTATTCAAGAATTAAAACTGTATAATGGCCAAATAACCTACACTGATGGCAATACCGGTTGGTTTAACCCCGAATTATCAAAATTAGCGCTTGATTCTATGCTCGAAAAAGCGGGTTGTGATGTTTTATACGATTGTGAAGTAAAAAATGCTCTTACAGAAAATAATCGCATAAAATCTTTGTGCATATCCTCAAAAACATTATCACTATATATCGATTCGTTATATTATGTAGACTCAACTGGCGATGGAAATTTTTCTCAAATTTTAAATAATAAAATTCTGAATAATAATGAAACAAGACAGCCAATGACGCTGCGTTTTCATGTATCCGGTGTTAATCTGCAAAAATTTTCTGACTGGTTAATGGAATTTGATAAAGATAGAAATGTTTCCACATCTTGTGTTATTGATGGCAACATACACCTTTCTACTGCGTGTACATGGGATAAGGATAAAAAGTGGGCTTTGTGGCCGTTATTTCAACAGGCAGTACAAGATGGGGTGCTAAAAGAGGCTGATACATCGTATTTTCAGCTTTTTACAGTACCTGCTATGCCCTCAACAGTCTCCCTTAATTGTCCGAGAATACTGCTAGACAAGGATCTAGACCCTCTTGACCCTATCTGTTTATCTAAAGCTTTAATCGAAGCTAGAAAGCAAATTTGGCGAATTTATAATTTTTTAAAGCTCTATTTACCGGGTTTTGAGGCATCATATATTTCTAATATTGCAGATATGATTGGTATTAGAGAGTCCAGACGGGTACAAGGCAAAAAAATATACACAAAAGATGATATTTTAAGCGGAAATGTTATAGAAGACCCGGTATTACACGCAGATTACCCTATAGATATACACTCTTACAAAAAAGATGCTTCCACACTTCAACATGTAACAGTGGATTATGAGCTGCCAATTGAGTGCTTGAGGGCATCTGACTATGACAATTTATACATTGCAGGGCGCAATGTATCAGCAGATTTTAGTGCACAGGCTGCACTGAGAATACAAACTTCGTGTTTTTCGATGGGCGAGGCAGTTGCTCGAGATATTAAAAGATTGGTAAGTTCTTTATAAGTTTATTTTGTGCTACATTGTTGGTATGTTCACAGGTCTTATTGAAGAAATTGGAAATATACAAGAAATAAAAGCATCGGATAATTCTCTATATATTAATATAGGGTGTTCGAAAGTGCTTGATGGTTTAAAAATTGGAGACAGTGTAGCCGTCAATGGTGCCTGTCAAACTGTTATATCAATGGATGCTAAAGGTTTTACTGTTTTTGCTTCATCTGAAACACTCAATGTTACCACATTTAAAAACTTTAAACGAGCAAATAAAGTAAATCTTGAAAGGACAATGCGCCTTTCCGACAGACTGGACGGACATCTTGTCAGTGGCCACGTTGACGGACTAGCCATTGTCAAAAACATTTCTAAAATTGGAGAGACAACGGAATTTACATTTGAAACAGCAGGCGCAATTTCCAAACAAATAGTAAAAAAAGGCTCAGTTTCTATAGATGGTGTAAGCCTTACAGTAGCTGATATTTCTAACAATATTTTCAAAATTGCAATAATTCCTCACACCATGTCAGAAACAAATCTAAAATACCTCAAAACTGGTGACAGTGTTAATATTGAGACAGATATGATTGCCAAATATGTTGAAAAATATTTATTATCGAATGATAATAATAGCAATACAGACTCGCGAATAGATATAAATTTATTAGAAAGAAACGGGTTTATATAATGTCATTACTCGAAAATATAAAAGATTTATTTAATAAAGACAATACGTTTCGCTTTGATGCAGTAGAAGAAGCAATTGAAACAATCAAAAACGGCGGTATGGTCATAGTTGCAGATGATGAATCACGTGAAAACGAAGGCGATTTAATTTGTGCTGCAGAATTTGCAACACCGGAAAATGTCAACTTTATGATAACAGAGGCAAAAGGCGTCCTTTGTGCACCAATAAGCGTTTCAAGAGCTAAAAAACTTGGTCTTGATTTTATGGTAAAAGACAACACTGATGTAAAAGGTACAGCCTTCACACAGAGCGTTGACGGTGACCCCAAATTCGGCGTAACAACAGGTGTCTCTGCGTTTGACCGTTCTGTAACACTTAAACTTATAGCAGATGATAACACTATACCATCAGATCTTAGACAACCCGGGCATATCTTTCCGCTTATTGCCAAAGAAGGCGGTGTTTTAGAAAGAGTCGGCCACACAGAAGCTTCTGTTGATCTTTGTAAATTTGCAGGTCTTAAAGATGCTGCTGTATGCTGCGAAATCGTTAACCCGGACGGTTCTATGGCAAGAAGAGATGATCTTAGAAAATTTGCAGATAAACATAACATTAAATTCATAACTGTAGCACAGCTTATTGCATACAGGCTCAAAAATGAAAGACTTATGGTAAGAGAAGCTGAAGTAACTATGCCAACAGCATTTGGTACGTTCAAACTCATCGGATACAGGCATTCTGTCACTGGGCAGGAGCATGTTGCATTATTAAAAGACGATGGTACAGATAAAATTCCGCTTGTTAGAATGCACAGCATTTGCCTTACCGGTGATACTTTCCACAGTCTGAGATGCGATTGCAACAGCCAGCTGCAAAACTCAATGCAAATGATTGAAGAATACGGCAAAGGGGCTGTTGTGTATCTTATGAACCATGAAGGCAGAGGAATTGGCATTGTTAACAAAATTAAAGCTTATGCTCTGCAAGATAAGGGGGAAGATACAATACAGGCAAATCTTTCTCTTGGATTTAATTCTGACTTAAGAGACTATGGTGACGGAGCACAAATACTTCTTGACCTCGGGTTTAAAAGATTCCGTTTAATCACAAATAACCCTCAAAAAATTGTAGGACTTGAAGGCTATGGTCTGGAAATTGCAGAAAGAGTACAGGTTGAATCAGAATGTACTAAATTTAACTACAAATATCTCTGCACTAAAGCTAACAAAATGCACCACATGCTTGACATAAACAAAATGGAGCAAAAATAAATGGCAGAAACATTAACTTATAAAGTACAAAAATATACAGAAGACATTAAAAACATTTTTAAAGGCGTTTACAACGATTTTAAAAACAAAGCATATTCTGAGTACAAATTTGAGCTTGAACCTCTGGAGTATGAAGATTTTTGCCTTAGTGTTGAACAAGGTCTTATTAACTGTCTTGTACTGCTGGAAGAAGAAATTCCGACAGCTTTTATGGTGTATACAACCGAAATAAGCGAGGCTGTTGAATTAAATATGATTCATTGCATTGGCGAAGAAAATCTTAATGAAAAACGCAAAATGTTGATGGACAAGTTTATGGAACTCAACAAAGAGCTGCTCAAAGAAAAAGTTGTTACTTATCCGATGCTTGGGGCGCAGGAACAGTTTACTCCTGAAATCACAAAATACGGTTTTAAGCTTGTAGGACTCGCTGTAGAACGTTTTGAGTTTTCAAATATACATTCCATTCAACTCTTTAAAAACTATACGCCTAAAGCCCTACCAGAAGGGTATAAAATTGTTGAATGGGATGCAAAATATTGTGACGAAGTTATAAACGTTATTAATACAGCATTTAAAAATACGTCTGATGCCCTTTTTGACCCGAGATTTGCTTCAAAAGAAGGCTGTACTGATATTTTAAATAAGATTGTAACAAGTGTTTACGGTAAATTTTTGCCTGAATGTACAAGCGTACTTTTGTTTAATAAAAAGCCTGTAGGCATTTGTTTTACCAACATTACAGCAGGAAGAATTGCGAATATACCTTTAATAGGCATGGGCTCTGAACACTGCGCTAAAGGGCTTGGCGAAGCTATGCTTCAAGCTTCTGTTGCCAAAATGATTTCAAAATATATAAATCAGCTCACAGAGGTTAATGCCAGCACAGAAACAGACAACTATCCTGCATTAAAAATGTACAGAAGGCTTGGTTTTAAAGAAGATTACTATTATCCTCAAGCATACAGACCTATTTTATAAATTTAGGACAATTTTTCTCCGCAAAAATACTTTATATAAGTATGGACTTATAGGATATTTTAAAGTTAGGAGAAAATAAGAATTTTATGCTTAGAATCAATCAAGTCAGGCACTACGCTGAATTGTGCGGTGTTAAAAGCATTTTACAAACTTCACCGTTAAAAACAGGCAAAGGGCATTTAGATTTAAACAATTTAAAATATGACAAAACAGCAGCTGACAGGTTCAGCTTAACGCCCAGGTATGCTCAAAATCCCGACTTTATTGCTAATCTAAAACTGACAGCCGAAAACAGACATCTTGCCACAGAGGCTCTTTTAAATAAAAAACTTCAAAAAATGCTGGACAGATACGCTGATGACAGAGACAAAATAAATCAAGTAAACAAGTTTATCACGCAGATTAATGACAAAAATATAAAATATCTGGATGACGTAATTGATATTGCAAAGAAAAAACACATTGATATGGATTATTATCCTTACTTGCTTCACGGCTGGAACAAAGACACGTATAAGATTTTAGACGATTTTTATGATAAAAAACAAATCCATCTTTTTGATAGGCTTCTTGATACAATAAAAAGACGCGGACACAGCTATGATTCCGTTAAAAAAGTATTGAACACAGAGCACCCTGTTTTGGATGCAAACGCCCTAAGACTGCTTGAATTTAAGAATTTTGACAAATACAAAACGGTGACCCTTGATAATTTCTCTAAATTGCCAATAAAAGACATTTGAAAGAGCAAATGAATATATTTAAAGAAATAGATATTTCTTCTGCTGAAAAGATTTCAGACAGCTACTATACAACATTAAAAAGAATGCTCGATGACCTTCCTGAGGCAGAAAAATATGCGCCTAAAAAACGCACATTAAATTTAGGTGAATTTAATGAAAATATGTACAAAAAATTCCAAAAACCGCCATTGGTAGAGGATGTCAGTGCACTGCCTACTAAGCCCATTACCGTAAACGGACAAAATATACGAACAGGCACAATAAACTATGCTGACGGAAATAATTATGCGGTCCACTACATGCCAAACGGCAAAACAATATTGAACATAGAAGCACTGGAGACAACAGACCCAAACTATGTGCTGGCGTGCTGTTTATCTACAGGAAGAGCGCATGGAACTAACCAAGTATCAAAGGCAGTTTAGGCTATGTTCCAAACCTGATAAAAAAGAAAATGAACATAAGCCATGACGAATATCTGAACAGGCTTGCAAGCCTCAAGGATGCAAACAGCCTGCAAGAGGTAAAAACACTTGATAACGAGCTATATGAAGCAATAAAAGCTGTTACAAGAGAAAATAAAATGTATGAAGGAATAATCCGTCCTGACGTAAGAGGCATTGTCTTACCCAAAGGTACGGCACTTGAAAATGCTGAGCCTGCAGTTATTGACTACGCAGCAAGAAAAAACATTCCTGTGTTTACACACGCTGATATTTCTTAAGCCATTCTTCCTTTAAAGTTTTGTTCTAACTGTTTTTCAATTTCAGATTGAACGTGGAACTCTTTTTTGCCGTTTTGATGTTTTTCTCTGTATTTCATCATAGAGTAAGGAACAATCAAACCGAGGAATAAGCAAGTAATACCCATATTTGCTGCTACAGAGCCTATTTTCATATTTCTGCATTTTTTAAGGAAGGTTGATAAGTCTTTGTGCTTTTTAGCTTCTGTAGTCAATTTAGATATATCATCTGCAATAGCTTCAAGGTCGCCTATGCTTATAAATTGATGAGGATCGATTTTGTGTGTATTTTTTGCTTTACCCGTTAGCTTGTCAAACCAGTTGCCTTTAATGATGGTTTTTATTGTACCTGAATGTTTAGCAGCTTTTACTACAGTATTTTCCTGAGCTTTTTCACTGTAAATAAACTCAAAAAGTGCTTTTTTAGCTTCTGAAAGCTGTTTTGTATTATTATTCTCTTTTGCTGTTTTAACAGCCTTTATAAGGTCCTTAACTTTTGCTGTATCAGCGTTCACTTTTTCTGATTCTATGGACTCTTTCATATAAGAAGAGGAAAGAACCTCTGCGTGCAAACCAATGGGTTTACCCATTTTTTCGCTCAGTTTCTCAATACCTTTTTGTACATAAGAACCAGCTATATAAAGGAAGAACAATAAGCTGCCTTCTTTTATTGCTGTTTCAGCGAATTCTGTTTTAGTTCTAGAAGCAACAAGTCTTTCACCTGTAATACCGGCATCGACAATAAACAAGTTTTTAACAGGATCAAACATAAAGCTGCTAAGAGTATTACCTAATCCCTTAAACGAAACGTTTTTGTCAGCCTTTGGTGCGTTTGTTCCGTTCATTGCAAAAGCCTTAAATGCAGGGCTTTGTGCAAAATTACTGTTAAATTGCTGCTGAGCTGACTTTTTAGCCCAGAACTGTTTTTCAATTTCTTTTTTAGTATAGTGTTGTTTTACTTTAACCAGTGTAAAGAAAGATGCTAATGTCAAAGCAGTTGCTGTTGCAAATTTGCCAAGGAACAGGCCCTGTGCTTTTTTAGTGTGTTTTACTACATCATTTAAAGTTTCTGCAACGTTTGTATTTTTTAATGTCTCAGCGTATTTTTGCGCAGCATTTAATTGTTCTTTGTCTTTTAAGAGTCTTACATCGACATCAGGACTTAATTTAGCCAATTTGTAAATCGATTTATCAAAAGCCATTTTAAAGAACGGGAGGCCGCCCATCCAAATAGCCTGTGTGCCGAATTCATCTATAAATCTGTCTTTTGCTTCTATTTTGCCACCGGCATCATAAGAAAATGCTGTCATACCGGTGCTGTTTACTACGTCTTTTGTAAACAGGGGGATTAAATTTGAGTGATCGCCAAAAGTTGAAGTTAGTTTATTAATTAACATTTAAAATTCCTTTACACGCGGGGTTCGGTGTATTATAAACCCCATACCAAGTTCATAACTAATACAATTTTTCCGTTTGTTCTTGATTGTGTATTTCGTCGGTTATTAAACATTTAAGATTTCTCCTTGATATAGTTTAGTTTTTTAAAGTTTGTGAATAATATTTTGTGCTAAATTTTCCTGCATTTTTTATATTTTGTAACATATTTTGCTAAATTTTAGAGACAAAAAAGCCTTCCGAATTTTTTCAGAAGACTTTACAAAATCCGCTCTATGCTCATGCAGCAAAGCTGCAATCTTTTCAAAATTTAGTAAAGACTTCTAATTAGTGTAAAATTGTCGTTTTTGATACTTTCTTATTCTCATAACTAATTTTTCTAACCTGTTACATATAAAAATGTTAACACTACACTTATTAATACATAAAAATATTTTGATGTCTAGTCTTTATTACAAAAGTAGAAGAAAAACTCAACTATTTGTTGGACTGCTAAACAATATGTGATAGAATACTTGAAAAGAGGTGTTACACTAATAAGGAGAAGAGAATGGCACACGAATTGAAAGTTTACATGGATTCTGATATTGATAAAAACAAAATCCTCAATAAAAAAGTAGCTGTAATCGGTTATGGTTCACAGGGTTACGGACAATCAACAAACCTTAAAGACAGCGGCGTTGATGTAGTAATTGGTGCCAGAGTTGGCGGCGCTTCTGCAAAAAAAGCGCAAGCAGAAGGTTTGAAAGTTATGAGCATCGAAGATGCCGTAAAATGGGCAGATTTAATCCAAATTCTTATACCGGACGAAGTTCAGGCTAAAGTTTATGAAGAACAAATTAAACCTAACTTAAGAGCAGGACAGTACTTAATGTTTGCGCACGGTTTTAATATTCACTTTAAAAAAATTGTTCCGCCAGCAGATGTAAACGTTCTTATGGTTGCACCAAAAGGCCCGGGACACACTGTTAGAAGCGAATACGTTGCAGGCAAAGGCGTTCCTTCTCTTATTGCTGTTTATCAGGATCCTTCAGGAGATTCAAAAGAAGTTGCACTGGCTTATGCATCTGCTATTGGTGCAGGCAGAGCTGGTATTTATGAAACTTCTTTTAAAGAAGAAACTGAAACAGACTTGTTTGGTGAACAGGCAGTTCTTTGCGGTGGTTTATCAGCATTGATTACTGCTGGTTTTGAAGTACTTGTTGAAGCAGGTTACTCACCTTATATGGCATATTTTGAATGCTTGCACGAAATGAAATTAATCGTTGACCTTGTTAACCAGGGCGGTATTTCAGATATGAGATATTCAATTTCTAACACAGCAGAATGGGGCGATTTAACAATAGGACCAAGAATTATTACTTCTGCAGTTAAAGAAGAAATGAAACAGGTTCTTAAAGAAATCCAAGAAGGTAAATTTGCTAAAGAATGGCTTGATGAATACAATTCAGGAATGAAAAAATTCAGAAGCCTTGAACAAAAAGGTGAAGAACACCAGATTGAAGTTGTTGGAAGAGAATTGCGTTCCAAATTTGCTTGGAAAGACAATGATAAAATCATCAACAGAGACAAAAACTAACGCAAACACTAACGTTTTATATAGTCAAAAAGAGCGAAGTTTTAAAAGCTTCGCTCTTTTTTTGTGCAAATTTTGACTTTTTATTAGATATTATTAAACTCTTATCGCAGGTTAGTAAGGGCTTTTTAAGCCATTTGTAAATAATTTGTAACATTTGAACATAAATTACTAAAGTTTTAGCAACTGTATGCCGATTAATAAAACAGATATGCAAAAACAAAAGGAGTATTAGCAATGGGAATGGCAGCTTCTCAAGCCAGATATTTAAGTTTAACGGCAAGAAAAACAAACGTTGAATATGAAGGCCAACAGGTAAACCAGGAAAGAACAGCACTGGCAAACCAAAGTGCCGGCTTGTTTAACCAAATGCTTGCTTTAGAGGTTCCTACTCCTCCTTCTGCAAGTGATTATTCAAAAACTCAATACGTATTTACTGACAATCAAACAACTCAAAAATATACAATTGACAGTATCTACAAAAATCCCACACCGGATGAAAACGGAGACTATAAATACACTGTTTCTGCATACAAAAATACAACAGATATTCTTGCAAACAGATCTTCAATCGTTTCACAAGGTCAGGGCACTAACAGATATACAATTGCAGAAGACCCTTCAAACCCCGGTACATATACTATTCAGATTGGTAATAATACTGCAAAGACTCTTATTGCCCCAAAACAATATACAGCTTTGACTTCTAAATTCCAAGAAGCTGATCAAAAAACAAACGGTGGCCAGGATAATATTACTGATGATACATACTATTTCAAATTTGTAGATGGAAATACAGAATACTATATTCCTGCAGCAAGCGGCGAAGAAACTTTTGAACAACTTATGGAAAGAGGACTTGCATCAGGTTCTTTACCTATGTACTCTGCACAAAGCACTGCTAAATCTGAATACGTAACATACAACGATGCTGTAATGGAATTGGCAGGTGACGGTACCGGCAGATTTAAGTCTATTACTTTCACAAATGAAAACGGCAACCAGGTACGCTGCGATTTAACACAACAAACTATACAAGATGATGATGCTTACGACGCAGCAATGGAAACTTACACAGCCAAAAAATCAATTTATGAAAAAGCTGTAGCAGACATTAACGCACAAACAACAATCATTCAACAACAAGATAAAACATTAGAATTGCACCTTGACCAGTTAGATACTGAACAACAGGCAATACAAACAGAAATGGATGCAGTTAAAAAGGTAATCGATAAAAACATAGAAGAAACATTCAAAACATTTGCATAATACTCCGATTTTTAACCGGCTTTCGGTAAAGAATTAATCTGAAAGTCTTATCATGAAAGCCGGTTTTTTATTAAAAATCGAAGTACATTAAATAGAGGATTTTTCCTTGCAGGCACTTTAAAAACGTGCTGAAAAACCTTTATAATAGGTAATAAAACTTAATATATTGTTAAAATAAACACTGAAATAATGACTTTTCAAAAAGGATAATTAAATTTTAAGAAGGTTAGATAATTAATAAGAACGGAGACTCAATATATGGGTATGGCAGCTTCACAAGCCAGATATTTAGGCTTAACAGCAAGAAAAACAAACGTTGAATATGAAGGACAGCAGGTTAACCAGCAAAGAACAGCTCTTGCTAATGAAAGCGCAGGTCTTTTTAGAAGACTTCTTGCACTAGATGTTCCCACTGCTCCTACACAAACTGATTATTATTCTGATAACTACACTTACAGTGATTCTTCAGCTACTGCTGACGGAAAAGTTACTATATCAAATATTGCAGAAAATGAAGGTTCTGACCCACCGACTTATACTGTAGATATTTCCTACAATGTGGATGCAATGCAGTATCAAGCTCAGAACAACCAACAGGTTTATACAACCAAAAATGATGATGGAACCTATGAGCTCCACTTTAAAGACGGCACATCAAAAACCATTAAAAAGGTTGAAGGTAATTTGTCTGAAACACTGGTAAATGAAATGAATAAAGCAGGCGGCACAACAGAAAACCACGTTGATGACGAATATTATACCTATACTAATACGGCAAACAATGCTACTTATTATATAAATGCGACAGCATCAAAGTTTGATCCGGAAAAGACAAATACACAACAAACAGTAAATCTCTACTCACAAATAAAAACAACAGAATCTGTATCAGAGCAGCTAAAAAATGTAACCATGACAAAAACCAGTGATGGAACATATACAAAAATGACCTGGACAGATGAAAACGGTGTGGTGCAAAACAGAAATCTCTCTGCAGGAAGAGATTACGACTCTGATGCTTATGATCAGGCAATGCAACAATACAATATTGATAAAGCAAACTACGACAAAGAAATTGCCGATATCAATGCTAAAACAGAAGAGTTGCAGCAAACTGACAGAACTCTTGAATTAAGACTCAAACAACTTGATACAGAGCAAGAAGCACTGCAAACCGAGCTCGACTCAGTTAAGAAAGTTATTGATAAAAACGTTGATAACATATTTAAAACATTTCAATAGTTAGATAAAAATTGATTATGCGAGGATAAAATGTCTTATAAAAATGATGGATACCTGGTAATAGCAAACAAATTCGGCAAAGCAAGCTCTGATGCAAAAGCACAGCTGTTTGAAACATATGACCGTTTAAGAGACTTAACTGTAAGCGGTTCATCACTTGATGGTGCTGGTTTTGGAACAGCTGGCAGCTTTTTATGGCAGATTGCAAGATTGATTTCGCCAAGTGCTTTTATGCCTGTTTTGGGCGGTAATACATCAATGAATATTCCGGGTACATCATACTGGTCGCCAATTAGCGGTGGTAACTCTATTCTGGATAGCGGCAGTGCAGCTTTTGGTGTAACAGGCCTGGGCAATTATCCCGGTTTTCCTAGCGGTGCAGCTCCTATTGCATGGGGTTTTGGTATGGACACGAGTTATGACACATCAGGCACAATCACAGGCGGTGCATCCAGCCTTTATTCTGCAAGCAGCATTGGCGGCTCTGTAGGTTTAAATGCAGCAGCATATGGTGCAGGTGTAGCAACAGGTTTTGGTGTTCCCGGTACAAGCTGGGTATTGCCAACAGCAGGTGTTGTTTCAGGCTTTGCAGGTGTTGTTCAGGCAATGGCTCCTTATATGGGCAGCTTTGGTCTTGGAGCAACAGTACTTGGTAACTTGCTTCAAGGTACATCTTCAGCAGGTTTGGCCGCTTATCAAAACATTTCCGGAAGTATTTTATCCAACGCTGATACAATACTTTCAAACAAGGTAAGAAACATAGAAACCGTTGTAAAAATGCTTGATACACAGGGCGATATTGTTAAGAAAATGCTTAAAGACTCTATCGAAGGCGACAGCAAACAAGTTCAAAACATGTAATATAAGGAAGTTTATGAACCAGAGAACATATATACGTGCTGTGAATACAGCTATTTTGGACAGATGTTTTATTCTTTCTGTCTTAAAAAAGATTGTAACTTTTTATTACAATTCATTTGTTTTTCACCCAAATATATTCAAGAATTATGAAAAAGTGCCGAATAATACTATAGAGCATAAAAATTGTCTGGCTTTTCTAAAAGCCGTTGACAGCGCAAATATTAATTTCATATATTAAGATATATTACAAAACTCTTGATATAAGGCAATAATATGAAGTGTTCTGTTTTTATAGTTATGTAGGTCCAAGTGGACAAGGAGTCAACATTGTTTCAAGATGCTTTAATGACAAACTTGCAAAAAATAGTAAACTTCTTCGGCTATTTGGTGTCTTATTTTAAAAGGCATAATCCTCTGCTAGAATTTGGAAATCAAATTATGGCAATGGTAAAAGACTATTTGACTATGAACAGAAAGCTCAAAATGGCCAAATACAGAGTTAATTACCAGATGTACAAATTAAACCAGATGGAGCAGTTGATTGCCGAAAACAATGAGCACGTTTTCTTACGTGGAAACAAGCTCAACCTTCAAAGATAACTTAACTAGATAAGGGTGGGCCCGTTATGGGAATGGCAACATCACAACTGAGATTAATGTATTTAAATGCTTACAGGTTAGACCTTGAGTATAAAATACAACTGATTACAGAAGCAAAAATGAATCTGTCAAAAACTTGCACTGACCTTCTAAACGTCGGTACAGACCTTGATGCTGATGACCCTATGGTTAAAAAGCTGGAGGCAAGAAAAGAACGACTGAACGTTATGGAAAAGAAACTCGATATGCAGATGCAACAGTACCAAAATAAGTTAAAAATGATTGATACAGAATACTCATCTTGTGAAAATCTGCTGCAAAAGAATATCGAGCGGTCATTTAAATATTAGGTAGCTGCAGCTAAAGCTAATTAGCAGTTTTAGAGATTTTTGAATTAGACATAGATAATTTTATAAAGTTTTTAGCTTCATTTATCGGCACGGCAAACCCGATGCCGATATTTGATATATTGTTATCCGGATTATAAATTGATTGGCTTATTCCGATAACTTCTCCATGTATATTGATAATTGGCCCGCCTGAATTACCCGGGTTTATTGCTGCATCTGTTTGTATTTTATTTTTTGTATAATCAATTCTAGAAACAATACCTGTTGTCAAAGTACCGTTAAACCCGAATGGATTACCTATTGCAAGCACCTTTTGGCCGACTTTCACCTTTTCAGAATCCCCGAGCTCAATAACAGGCAGAGGCTTTTTAGCATTTATCTTAATAAGAGCAAGGTCATTATCTTTTCCCATTACAGAAAGTATTTCGCCTTTAAAAACTTCGCCTGTAGATATAGTTACCTGAATAGACGGTGCCTCGGTAACAACATGTGAGCTTGTTAAAATTATGCCTTTGGGGTCTATAATACAGCCCGTGCCGCTTGATATCCCCTCTTTTACATCTGCCTCTATAAGAACTATAGCCGGTGACATTTTTTCATATATCTGTGATATTGTTGTATCTTCATCGTATCTGTTGCCGTCTAAAATACCGCAATAGCCCATTTGAACACTTGTTCCCATCATTACTGCCAATGATAGTGCAGTTACTACAAACTTGCGCATAAACTCTCTCCTCTTAATTTTTAATTTTGTGTTATGTGCAGATTATGGTTTCTTATTTGAAGAAAATTAATACAATATCGGAGAAAAGTAATAGTAATTAATTTGCGCATTAAAATAAGTATTCAAATCAATCTTGTATTTGTAAAAAATTATTTTATATTCTGTTTAATTCTTAAATATTGTGTTCTATAATCAAAGTATGATTACACAAGAAAAAGCCGTAATAAAAGAATTTGCACAATTTGATGAAAGTATAATAAAAGCTGTACAAAAAATTGCAGGTAAAGACAATGTAATTTCAGATATAGAAGGTCTTTATGCGTATTCTTTTGACTGTGCGCACATCCCTTTTTCAAAAGAATACCCGAGACTTGTTGTATTTCCGCAAAACACGCAACAGGTAAGCGATATTGTAAAACTTGCAAACAAAAATCGTATCCCCATAATAGAAAGAGGAGCAGCCTCAAACCACGCAGGAGGTTGTTCACCGGTTAGAGGCGGAATAATTCTTCATTTTTCAAAAATGAATCAAATACTTGAAATAAATAACAGTGATTTAACCTGCAAAGTCCAACCCGGTGTTGTTGTTGGTGATTTGCAAAAAGAAGCACTAAAAACAGGTCTGTTTTTTCCTCCGGACCCGTCCAACCTTGCGGTATCCACTATAGGGGGAGGTATTGCGCTTTCGTCAGGCGGGCCGCGCGCATTTAAATACGGTACGTTCAAAGATTATGTGCTTGATATGGAAGTTGTTCTGGCTGACGGAACTATTCTAAGAACGGGTGCTCCTACGGTAAAAAATGTTACCGGTTACAATCTTACCCAGCTCATTGTTGGTTCAGAAGGGACTCTTGCAGTAATAACAGAAGCCACTTTAAGACTTATTCCTGCACCGGAAACAACCAATGTATTACTTGCTTATTTTGAGTCTATAGAAAAGGCTGTAGATGCTGTCAGTGCAATTATAAATAATCATTTAACACCTTCTGTTGTGGATTTGATTGATAAAAAGACAGTACAAACAATCGAGAACTTTTATCCCACAGGACTTTTATGCGATAAAGAGGCTGTTTTGCTTATTGAAATAGACGGTGACAGTGCATCTGTTGCACACCAGCAAGAAAAAATCATTGAACTTTGCAGAAACAATGGAGCACAAAATATCGATTGTGCAAACGATGAAAAGCACAGACAAAAAATATGGACGGCAAGGCGCTCTGCTTTTGGTGCGTGTGCACAGCTTGCACCGAATGTTATTACAGAAGATGTTGTTGTACCGCGCTCCAAAATAGCTGCACTGTCTAAGGAAATACTTGAAATTAGCAGAAAATACAACCTTATAACAATGGTTATGGGGCATATTGGAGACGGAAACATACACCCGAACTTTGCTCTTGATTTGAGAGATAAAAAACAAAAAGAAAACTTTGAAAAAGCAAAAGCCGAACTTTTCCGTCTTGCAGTAAAACTCGGCGGAACACTTTCAGGTGAGCACGGTATCGGGTGCCAGAAGGCCAACTTCCTGCCTATTGCTCTTGATAAAACCGCTTTGAACATAATGATTCAATTAAAAAGAGTATTTGACCCCAACTATATTTTGAATCCCGACAAAATGTTGTAATATATTATTAATTGCAATTGTTATAAAGGAGAATTTTGTGAACAACTGTGTAATCTATTGTACAGTGCCTAATGAATTTAATGCAAACCTGATCGCAACAACACTTATCGAAGAAAACATAGCGGCCTGTGTAAATATACTCCCTTTGGTTACTTCTGTTTACAAATGGGAAGGCATTGTACAGACAGATAACGAAATGCTTCTTATAATAAAAACAAGAGAAGAAAAATTTGAAGAAGCAGAAAAAAAGATAAAAGAGCTGCATGAATACTCTGTACCGGAAATTATTGCACTTCCAATAATCAAAGGAAGTGAAGAATACCAGAGATGGATTGTTAAAGAAACAGAATGACAGAAATAACTACAGATAAAGAACAGGAATATTGTCTAACTTTTAATGCAATGACGGAATTTTTGCGTTCTCTGGGGCTTACTGTAAAAACAAATACAAAAGCAAGAGGACATCAGGGATTTTTCTTAAAAAACAGGATAGATATATCTGCTTCTATTCCGTACAAAAGAAAAATAGAAGTTTTAATACACGAATTTACTCATTATATACACGCAAAGATAGACCCCGAGGTTTTTAAAAATCATGGAACACTGGAATCTCTTTTTCCCGGTGCTGACATAAAAAAAATACAAACAGAAATGCTGGCAGTAACACGATTTGTTGATACAAATAAATCTTTTAATATACTTAATGCTCGCAGAAACGAAATTCTTGAGCAGATAAAACAAACCGATAAAAAAATAAAATCGATTTATCCTGATTTTAAACGCTCATATGCTTATCCAAAATTTGAAAAAACCATAAAAAAAACAGATGCAAAATACCTGCTAAAATATGACAAAGTGCGCGTAAAAACAATGTTTACAGGCAAGACTAAAGACTACTCAATAAAAACAGTGGAAGAAGATTTTCCTCAATTTGAAGAGTCTGTGCATCAATACATACGCCTAAAGTCCCAGCAAAGAGCGTTAAAACGGGTTGCTTCCAGAATCTCCAGACTCAACTCTTATTACAACAGGCCAACAGAATTGTTTGCCCGGTTTGTGGAGGGGCTGTTCATAGATACAAATATGGTGTCAGAAATTGCACCATATACTTATCTGGTCTTTTGCAAAGAGCTTGCGATGAACAGATATTTGGAACTTGCGGATTTTATAAATAAGTTTTTTTAATAATTTCTTTAATTTTGCAAATTAAAGTATAATTATAACCATGAGCAAACACAAAATATGGCTTATAGAATTTTTAGTATGGGGATTGGTAATATTTTCAACAATCTTTGTAAGCCTTTATGTATACAATAAAAATATTAGAGAAAAACACACTTATTATGTGTTTTTTAATGATGTTGACGGCCTGATTAAAGGCTCACCTGTTAAAATTCAGGGGTATCAGGTTGGTTATGTTTCCAACATTTCAATTGTTAACGAGGATGTGTTTATCACATTTATAATTACCGACAAAAAGCTTGAAATGCCTGAGAATTTATCTGCAACTATTGCTTTTACAGGCATGGGTGGTTCAAAATCTCTAGAACTTTTCGTTCCACCTGAAGGCTCAAAAGCAAAAAATTACATAACAACCATTGAACCCAGAAGATTACAGGACTTTTATTTTTACCAAAATCAAATTGCACGTAATATTGTTACTATGACCACCAATTTTTTGGAAATGTTTGATGCAAAAAACACAGAATTGTTGAAAAACTTTATAAAAACGCCTACAATGCTTAATGATATTCATGACACACTTGATGTAATACAACAGAGTGAAGCAACTTATATTAACAAACGGAGAGAAAATGCAAACAAAAACAGAAAATAATGTAACAGTTGTCAGCCACCCTCTTTGTGAGCATAATCTGGGTGTTATAAGAGACAAGGATATAAACTCTGACGGTTTTAAAAATTCGATGAAACGTCTTGCAACCATTCTGGTACTAGAAGCGACAAAAACACTCCCGTTAAAAGAATATGCTATTGAAACACCAATTACATCGTGCAAAGTAAATAAAATAAGTAATGAATATAAAATAATTTTTGCACCAATACTACGAGCAGGTCTTGCAATATCAGATGTGGCAAGTGAAATTGTCCCTGATGCAAGTATTCAGCACGTTGGAATGTATAGAGATGAAACAACTCTTGAGCCGGTATGGTACTATGACAAAACACCTGTTTTGTATGAACAGCCCGAAAAAATAAAAGTATTTATACTTGACCCGATGATTGCAACCGGAAATTCTGCTCATGCAGCTGTATCATTATTTTTGAAAAAAGGGATATTAATAGAAAACATGACATTTGTCTCTATACTAAGCTGCCCGCAAGGCATTGAACTTTTAACAAAGGATTTTCCAGATTTAAAAATTATCACTGCAAAGATAGATCAAGGTCTAAATAGCAGAGGATATATTGTACCCGGGCTTGGCGATGCCGGAGACAGACTTTTTAATACTTTTGAAAAATAGCACAAAATTTATGTTTAAATTTGAAACAATTAATAACAAAAAAATATTAAAATCTGATTTTATTAATTCCTGTCAATGTTTTTTTACGACAAGACAAAGTGTTGTAACGCCCAAAGAAATAAATGAATTGACAGCACTATGCAGCAAAAATCTTGAAGATATAGCACACCACATCGGGGTAGAAAAGACAGACATTATTGTGCCTGAACAAACTCACTCAGCTAATATTGCAATTGCCCAGAAAGGGAAAACATACCCAAATACGGATGCACTTGTTGTTGAAGACCCCAATCTGGCAATATTGTTGAACTTTGCAGACTGTACTCCGGTGATTTTATATGACGGATCAAAAAACACAGGTGCTATTGCTCATGCGGGTTGGAGAGGCACAGCACAATCGATTGCAGCAAAAACAGCACAATTTATGATTGACAAATACAGCTCAAAACCAGAAAACATAACGGCAATAATCGGGCCGGCAATATCAATGAAAAACTATCAGGTTGACAAAGATGTTTTTGATAAGGTAAGTGCCACGTTGAAAAACACGTATGACGATTATTTTATTTACGATTCTTCCAGCGGAAAATACAACATTGATTTAAAAACAGTGAATTATCATCAGCTTAAAGAATTAGGCCTGTTGAGAATTGACAAGTGCAATTATTGTACTTATGATTCGGTTGATGTATTCTTTTCATACAGAAAAGAACACGGAAAAACAGCCCGTCACAGTGCTGTTTTGAAATTAAAGTAAAATAAGGGGAGTTTTTACATGTCAGTTATAGACAAACTATCATCAATAAGCGATACATTAAGCAGCGTTTTCAAATTTGCACAGGAAAATAGTGAAATTAAAGAAGATTTTGACGAATATCTTAAAACCATTGGCATGTACAATGCCCCTGCTTCTGAAATCAATTCAGTACTTGTTACCTATGTTTTTGAAAGAGCTTTCCATAAAGGTGCAGACAACGTATTTTCAATGTATTTGAAAGAAAAACAAGATATTGATTCAAATACAAAAAATATTGTGCTCGCACTCCAAAATGCAATAGATGCTCTTTTTGAAGTGAAAGCTGTGCAAAAAACAGGATTTGATTTGTACAGCCTTGTTAACGAAAAAAAATACTTTGCAATGCCGCTTGTAAAAATGAGCCATTTAAGAGGAATCTACAAAGGAAACTACATTCTGGCAAGAATTTTCCCTTATGAAAATGAGTATTACATAATTGAAATCAGAGAAACTTACTCATCTATGGACAAGGACAGAGTGCTAAAATATGCTGTAGCAAAAATTATCGAACGTCCAGAAAATCTCTATAAAGATAACGATCAAAAACTAAAAGAAATAGAAACAGAGATATCTAAATTCAGTGAAAAATTCACTTCATGCTTTGGTTCTGATGAAGTAATAACAACTAATGAGTGTGTTGATAATCTAATCAGCGACTTTAATGACTATTACTTTGATTCTGAAAAAGACACATCTGCTATCAAAGAATTAATCAAACCAATAGAAAACTACGGTTATTTCAAAGTACCGGAATTTAACAGCAGCTATGACAATTATATAGAATCATCAATGGCGGGCTTTTCGAGCCATAGTTCAAAATATGATGTGGGGGTTATTTTTGACAAAGAACTCGGAATGTTTATTGTACCTTTTTACGGAACACTTTGTCGTATTTTTGAAACAGAAAATTACAAAGATATCAAAGGCTGGGATGAATGCATAAAAGCATTTATGGAAAATGATAAAATACCGGCAACTCTCGTAAAAAAACTTGCAGAAAAATACCCTAACTTTTTAGATGTATTAAACGATTTATACGGCACTCAGATGGCGCTGGATGAGTTTTTGGAACAATACAAGCTTGATTACCTCAAAAATAAAATTTACTCGCCTACAAGCGTCCTGTATGCTTCAAAATCGTTTGGAGATCTAATGGGATTTATTCCGACTGAAGAAGAAATAAAAGCAAAAGAAATTCAGGCACAAAACGGACAAACTATAGGCAGAAATGACCCCTGTCCCTGTGGAAGCGGCAAAAAATATAAAAAATGCTGCGGAGCTATGGTATAATAATATTGTAGCTATAAAAAGGGTTATTAATGAAGCATCTGCTTGTTGATGTAAAGTGTGATTCTGCTCAAATAAAAGAAAAAGCTTTGATTGAGCTCAAAAACGTTTGCTGCCAATGTAAAGCTTGTGAATTGGCAAAAACACGTACATCAGTTGTGTTTTCAGACGGTTCTGCCGATGCAAAAATTATGCTTATCGGAGAAGCCCCGGGCGCTGATGAGGATGCATCCGGCACACCTTTTGTGGGAAGAGCCGGACAACTTTTAAATAAGTTTCTTGAAGAAGCAGGTATAGATCGCAAAACACAGTTATACATCTGTAACACAATCAAATGCAGACCTCCTCAAAACAGAGTTCCATCAAAAGAAGAAAAACTTGCCTGTCAGGGTTATCTTATGGGGCAAATATCAATTGTAAAACCCAAGATTATACTGCTTTGCGGAGCTACAGCCGTACAGTCTTTTGTAGAGCAGGATTTTAAGATTTCTCTTATAAGAGGCAAATGGCTTAATATTTTTGACGACATTGAAGTTATGGCAATTTTTCATCCGTCATACCTTCTCAGAAATCACTCCACAGAACAGGGAAGCCCGAGATGGCTGATGAAAAAAGATTTGGAAAACGTTAAAAACAAACTCGAAATGCTTCAAGAAAAGGATTAGGAGTAAAGTTTTTTGAGCTTTGCAAACTTTCTATGGATTACAACCAGGAAAATTATGCTCATGAATAAAAACGAAGTTGCAAGCCCTATCCAAAAACCTCTTAATGACATATGGTAGTGGTATGCAAGATAATACCCGAATGGCAGACCAAAGAGCCAATAACCCGCAATTAACGAGACAGAAGCAACTTTTGTCATCTTCAAACCTTTTAAAATACCGCTCAAGCTGACCTGCAAGCCGTCAAACATCAAATAAAATGCTGCAATATGTAAAATTGGAAGCCCTAGAGCAAGCATTTCTTTGTTTGATGTAAATATTTCGAATATAGGTTTTGGATAAAATAACAACAAAACAGAACAAAAAGCCATAAATATAACTGACATCATAGTGCCGGATAAAGAATATCGTTTGATTTCAGTAAGATTTTTTGCACCGTTAAAATAGCCAACCTTTATTGCAATAGCAGCTGAGATAGACATAGGTATTACATATGCACTGGAGGTAATTGTAACGCCTATATTATGCGTTGCAGCGAGAATTCCAGCCTCTCGACCAACAAGAATTGTTATTAAATTAAAGCCTAAAAACTCTAAAAACATTGCAATACCGATTGGATAGCCGATTTTTAACAACTGTTTTATTAAATTTGTATCAAACGGGTTTTTAAAATGTATCAAATCAAAACAGTAAACAAGTAAAATCAGCCCCATCAACATTCTGACAATAAATGCAGCAAGAGCAAGACCTATTACTCCTAGGCCGGGAATCGGCCCCAGTCCAAAAACCAGAGAGTATGCAAGCACAAAGTTCAAAATAAGTGCAATCACAAGTATCAGGTTAGGAAATTTGACAATTTCATACGCCATTAAAAACTCTCTTAAGCACTGATAAAGATACATACCAAACAGAGAAAATGCACATATAAAGACATATTCTTTTATCATCGGTACAAGAATCGGATCAAAACCCATCTTCGGGATTAAAGGCACCATCAAAAGGCATATTGTACAAAAGATCACTGCCAGAAGCATTGAATAGTTCAATACAGTGATCAAAAACTTTTTTGTAGGCTTTCTATTGCCTCTCATATTTGACATTTGTATTGAAATGGCAGACATTAACCCCATGCCCATTATTAAAATGCAAAATATTATTGAGTTTGCAATACTAATCGCAGCAAGTGTGTTTGTTGAGTGTTTTGCAGCAATAAACACATCTGTTGCACCTATTAAAACCTGTCCAAGGTTCCCTACTATCAAAGGGACAGACAGGTTAATAATATCTGTAAAATACTTTTTATATGAATTTAATTTTTCGACTAATTGCATAGTAAGACAAATTTATCACAATAAAACTATTAAGCAAAGTTATATATTTACTAAAAAATATATCTAAAAATAATAACTTATTATATAATTTTGGTAATGAGTAATATGGGTGAGGGGAAAATGCCTTTTAGTTTTAAAAAATTGGAAATAGAAGATGTCATTCTTGTAACACCGCAAGTGTTTGGTGATTCTCGCGGTTTTTTTATGGAATCTTATCAAAAATCTGTTTTTGAACAAAACGGAATAAAAGATGACTTTAATCAGGACAATCACTCAAAATCGACAAAAGGTGTACTGAGAGGGTTGCATTATCAGACAAATCCAAAAGCTCAGGCAAAACTTGTACGATGCCCCAGAGGCAAAATATTTGACGTAGCAGTAGACATCAGAAAAAATTCCCCAACATTTGGCAAATGGGTGGGTGAAATACTCTCTGAAGAAAATAAAAACATGCTTTACATCCCTGCGGGATTTGCTCATGGTTTTGTTGTGTTAAGCGATGAAGCAGAACTGCTTTATAAAGCGTCCAACGAATATTCACCGCAAAATGACCGTGGCATCAGATGGAATGATCCTGAAATAAATGTTGATTGGAGAATAGATTTTGAACCTTTAATCAGCGAAAAAGATTCTAAACAACCGTACCTGAAAGAAGTGCTAAAGGAGGAATTATTTTGAAACTATTAGTTACCGGCGGTGCCGGATTTATCGGCAGTTGTTTTGTAAGACATATTCTAAAAAAATATAATGACTATCAGGTTATAAACCTTGATACACTCACATATGCAGGTAATATTGAAAACCTCGATGATGTTAAAGACAACCCTAATTATAGATTTGTCCACGGTAATATTTGCGACAAAAAACTCGCAAAAGAACTTATTATTGATGAAGGCGTAGATGCTGTAATAAACTTTGCTGCTGAAAGCCATGTGGACCGCTCAATTACAGGGCCGGAAATTTTTATTGAAACGAATGTACAGGGAACCCTCAATCTTTTGCAAGCTGCAAAAGAAGCAAAAACCCAAAGATTTTTACAGGTATCAACTGACGAAGTTTACGGTACACTGGGCAAAGACGGATATTTTTACGAAACTACACCGCTTGCACCAAATTCACCTTACTCAGCGTCAAAAGCAAGCGCTGATATGCTTGTAAGAGCGTATTATGAAACATACAAAATGCCTGTTCTTAATACAAGATGTTCTAATAACTACGGTCCTTACCAGTATCCTGAAAAGCTCATACCGTTCTTTATTTCTCAATTGTTAAAAGGAGAAAAAGTGCCGGTGTACGGTGATGGAATGAATGTAAGAGACTGGTTATACGTATATGATCACTGTAGTGCAATTGATACAGTATTGCACAAAGGTAAAGTTGGTGAAGTTTACAATATCGGTGGTCACAACGAAAAAACCAACATGGAAATTACAAAAATTATTCTTGAAGCTATGGGCAAAGATGAAAGCTCTATCAGATATGTAGAAGACAGACTAGGGCATGACAGACGTTATGCTATAGACAATCATAAAATACAGTCAGAGCTGGGCTGGGAACCTTCATTAACCTTTGAAGAAGGAATAAAACTCACTATTGACTGGTACCTCAACAACCAAGATTGGATGAAATCCATCGAAGCCAAGAAAGCGAGTCTGGTTTAATGAGTAATTACGGAAGAATTCTCGTAACAGGTGCAAATGGCATGCTTGCAAGAGATTTATGCCCGATGCTGGAAGACGCTGATTTTGAAGTAATTGAAACTACCAGAAATGAATTGGATGTAACTGATGAATTACAGGTGCGCAGGGTTATATCTGATGTTAAACCTGATTATGTAATCCATTGCGCAGCTTATACAAATGTTGATAAAGCAGAAGAAGAACCTGAAACAGCAGAGCTTGTCAATGCAAAGTCTGCAGAATATATTGCCAAAGCATGTAATTCTAACAATGCGATAATGATTTACATTTCAACAGACTATGTTTTTGACGGAACAAAAAAAACGCCATATGTCTCAGATGACACTACAAATCCAACAGGTGCCTATGGTTTATCAAAGTTACACGGTGAAGAGGCTGTAAGAAAATTTTGCCCTGCACATTACATTATCAGAACCAGCTGGTTATACGGGCATCACGGTAAAAACTTTGTTGAAACAATGATTTCACTGGCAGAAAAGACAGAGTTAAAAGTAGTCGACGATCAGGTTGGCTGCCCGACGTGGACAGTTGATTTGTCAGATGCAATTATAAGTTTTATTGATGAAGAGCCTCCATTTGGCACATACCATGCCTGTGGAGCCGGCAGTACAAGCTGGTACGGTTTTGCTAAAGAAATATTTGATTTAATGAGTCTAAATGTTAACTTAATTCCGTGCACAACAGAAGAATTCCCCCGTCCGGCCAAAAGACCTGCATACAGTGTTATGGATAATGAGGGGCTATTAAGAGATTGGAAACAGGCACTACAAGAATACATAGAATTGAGGGTTGATTAATGAAAGGAATAGTTCTCGCAGGAGGTGCAGGAACAAGGCTTTATCCTAGCACAATAGTTGTATCAAAACAGTTGCTGCCAATATATGACAAACCTATGATTTATCATCCGGTTTCAGTGTTAATGCTGGCCGGTATAAAAGACATTCTTATTATTTCAACGCCTCAGGATTTACCTAACTTTAAAAAGCTGTTAAAAGACGGCTCTCAATTTGGAGTAAAGTTCAGCTATAAAGAACAGCCCTCTCCGGATGGATTGGCACAGGCTTTTATTCTTGGAGAAGAGTTTATTGAAGATGATTGTGCTGCATTGATACTTGGAGACAACATATTTTATGGTCCGGGATTTTCAGGAACATTAAAAAATGTTGTAAAAAGGACTAAAGAACAAGGCGGTGCAACTGTATTCGGATATCAGGTAAAAGACCCTGAACGATTTGGGGTTGTTTCATTTGATGAAAACGGAAAAGCACAAACCATTGAAGAAAAGCCATCTGATCCAAAATCAAATTATGCTGTAACAGGTTTATATTTTTACGATAACAAGGTGGTTGAACTTGCCAAAAATCTTAAACCGTCTGCCAGAGGGGAACTGGAAATTACAGACTTGAATAAGATTTATCTAAACCAGGGAAATCTCAGCGTTGAGCTTCTTGGCAGAGGTTTTGCATGGCTTGATACAGGTACTCATCACTCACTTTTGCAAGCCAGCCAGTATGTTCAGACAATTGAGGAAAATCAAGGCATAAAAATTGCCTGTCTTGAAGAAGTCGCTTACAGAATGGGTTTTGTGACAAAAGAACATCTGCAAAAGCAAGCAGAGCAATACAAAAATAATGAATACTACAATTACATCAAACAAATAATCTCTTAAAAAGGATATTTCCAAATATGAACAGTTTGCAAACTTTATTTATCAGCTTGATTGCGGCACTGAACAAACTTAATGAGCTAATATTTTTGCCGGTTGATACATTAATAGAAAAAATGCCTCTGGCAGATTGGCTGGCTGATGCACTAAAAGACAGCTTGCACATGCTTCCGTTTTTGTTTTTCATATTTGTTGTAATAGAAGTAATAGAATATTTTTATTCAAACAAAATGACAAAATTTGCTAAATATTCCGGTAAAGCAGGCCCTCTAGCAGGCAGCCTTGCTGCATCATTTCCGCAGTGCGGTTTTTCGGTGATTGCAAGTACTTTATATACAAAAAAACTTATTACAAAAGGTACTTTGCTTGCTGTTTATCTTTCTACATCGGATGAAGCAATACCTGTTATACTGTCTGAACCGTCAAAGCTCTACCTTGTGGTACCATTGCTTTTAACAAAAATAATAATTGCAATTATTGCTGGTTATGCAATTGATTTCATAATAGACCAAACAAAAAATAATAATAGCTTAAATGATACCGTTGAAGATACAGAGGATGAACAGGGCTGCTGCAAGCATCATATTAATAAACCAAGAAAAAGAGATTTGATATTTCACCCAGTTGAACACACCTTTAATGTATTTATTTTCATTTTGATTATAACAATTGGTATAAACTATCTTGTCTTTACAATAGGCGGCGAAGAGAACCTTGGTCAATATTTCCTTCATGATTCAGTATTGCAGCCTGTAATTACCGCAATAGTGGGACTCATACCAAACTGCGCTGTTTCTATTGCTATAACACTTATGTATCTTAAAGGCGCACTTGGTTTTGGTTCTGTAATAGCAGGGCTGTGCTCAAGTGCAGGGCTTGGGATTCTTGTATTATTCAAAAAGAATGATTCTCTTAAAGATACTCTTAAAATCATATTTATACTGTTATTTGTAAGTATATTTTCCGGCATATTAATACAAGCCGTATACAATTAACCTATATTCAATCTCTTTTTACAGTGGTATAAAAAAGTAAAAGGAGGTTAATTATGATTTTAGTTAGATGGATTTGTTATGCACTGGCACTGGTATTTACAGCTTGGTTAATACCCGGCATAGAAGTAAACAGTATTTGGACGGCACTGTTGGCTTGTATTATCATTGCACTTATCAACACATTTATTAAACCTGTACTTCAATTTATAACACTACCTATAAATTTCTTAACAGTAGGTTTGTTTAGTTTTGTATTAAACGCGCTGCTACTGATGCTTGCAGGATGGATAACACCAGGGCTGGAAGTAGAAGGTTTTTTGAGTGCACTACTTGGCTCAATTGTATTATCACTATTTAGTATCGGCATTAGTAAAATTTAACGCCTCTTGTATGTGTTTAAATGATTACCGTCCATATCATATTTTTTGACATAACCGCTGCCGTCAGTAGAAAAATATCCCACAGGTGTGCCGTCTTTATCGTATAGCATTGTTTTGTATTTTGAAACTGCTTTGAAATACCCGACAACGTGATTATATTTGTCATAAAGGTATGTTTTGCCCTGTTGATTTGTTTTATACTTTGACACTACATTGCCAAGCTTGTCATATTTGGTTGTCATACCGAATGCATCGTCAATGTAATAACCGGTTTCCGAGCCGTATGTATCGTATTCTATAACGGAAATATTAGATTTTGTATTGTATGTACCAATCATATTTCCGTTTTTTTGAATATTTCTTAAATCAGAACCAATTGAAGCAGCCGCATGTGCGGTACAAATCATTACGGATTGCATTAGCAGAAAAATAACAAGAGTAATAATAGAAACGTTCATAAACCTCTCCCAATAATATTTATATTATATCTTATTTTCCCGTCGAATTCAAAAAAAGAAATAAAAAATTACTTGTCTGCTTCTGCCAGGATTGTTTGTTTTGATGCTACACCAAGAGCAACACCGGATAAAATGTATGTAGCAAGAGCAAATGCATAATTCTTTTTCAATATATTAAGATTTTTTGGATTATTCAAAACTTTTTTAGCAGCTTTAATTCCTCTTAAAGACGCAATACCTTCTTCTATTATTGTGGGTATAAACGCTGCAAAACCTAACAATCCTGCATTACGTTCAATAAAAGTTTTTTCACCGTTCTGTTTGTTAGGTGAAAGTCTGTTTGCAAAAAGCAGCGCCATTGGAGCAAAAGGAGCAAATCGTCTTGTATTTTGTAATAACTTAGTAAATCCTTTTTTAGCATTCACAGCATGCCCAAGTTCGTGGAGGATAAGAGAAGGTTTGGACTCAGGAGCTACTGCCAGTTTGAGTTTATCTACAAAAAAGGCATTTTGACCTTTAGCAACAGGATCAAGAGCATTGCCCAAACCATATATACTCGAGTATAAGTGTTTATTGTTTTCATTAATATATGCAACATTTACGTCGAGTTTGTTTTTCGTGACCATTGAATTTGCAACTTTTTCAACATCTGCATGAGATGCAAATTCTTTTGCAGCAGAAAGCTTTGTTGCAAACCAATTGGAAACTCTTTCAAGCCCTGATGAAATCCCTTGTAAAAATAGAGCAAGACCTAAAGTTTTAGCAGGGTTTTCTTGAGACGGGGGTTCTTGCATATATTGATAAGGCTGGTTATAAACAGGCTGATATGCAATTTCAGGCATTTGTGCATAACCGTATTGTCTGTACGGATTATCATTATAGAAACTATTATACGGCGTATTACTTACACTATTAAAATTCATAACTTCTACCTTCATTTATAATAAAACATGTCGTACGAAAAATTTGCTAAATTTACAAAAAATAGACTAAAATTTTAATAAACAGAAACACAATCAATAATATTAAGGATTGTAAAATTGATTGTTATTATGATAACATTATGTTATTATGGTAACAATCCAAAATAAAATATATTCGGGAGAATAGTATATGAAGTATAAAAAGCTGGCAGCAGCATTAATAACAGCTAGCCTTCTAACAACAAATCTTGCACCACTGTCTTGTCTGGCAAAAGATAATAAAAAATCAAAAAACAAATTGATAAAATCACAAGTTACACAATATCGCTTTGATTATGTAAATACAGATTGGTGGAAAAACTTTGATGATGATTATCTTTCAGAATATATTATCAAAGCTATTGAAAATAACCACGACTTGAAAATTGCAACATTAAAAGTTGAACAGTACCATCAAATGACAAACCTTCAGTTTGCGAGTGAATTACCTGTTGTATCAGGCGGTTTTGCTCCTACCGGAATCAAGCTTCCGGGAGCAACAAACACAAGCGGAGTATGGGCTTTTCCTCTCAATGTGTCTTATGAGTTAGATTTGTTTTTAAAAAACAGAGACAAAACACGCTCTGCAAAAAAAGACTGGGAAAAAGCTAAAATAGATGAAAGAGCTTCATATATTGCGATATCCTCAGCAGTCGGAGCCACTTATTTCAATATTATAAAAGCTGATAAATTAATTGAGCTTCAAAAAGAAATAATTAAAGACAGAAAACAAATTTTTGAACTAATGTCTGATAGAAACAAGGCTGGATTGACATCGACTGCTGATGTTGTCAGAGCAAACAAAGCCTATGTTGCAGCAAATGCAGACCTTACCGAGCTGGAAAAAACAAGAAATTCTCTTTTAAACAGTCTGGCTGTTCTGACAGGAGAAAATCCTGCAAACATTGATAAATTAAAAAGAAAAAATTACAACGACTCATATCTTGTAAAAATACCGGAATCAATACCGTCTGAAATTATAGACCAACGTCCTGACTACCTTGCAGCTGAAAAAATGGTAGAAAAAGCAGGAATTGATGTAAGAGTTGCTAAAAAGGAATTTTTGCCTAAAATCAATCTGCTCGGGTTAATGGCATTTGGCTCATCAGCAATGGGTAGTGCATTTAACTGGGCTAATGTTTTTGGTTTTCTTAGTGCAAGTGCAATGCTTGACCTTTTTGCAGGTGGAAGAAAAGTTGCAAATCTTAAGTTAAAGAAAAACACTTACGAACAAATACTCCACAATTATTACAATACAAACCTAAAAGCAATACAGGAAGTCAATGATGCTCTTGTTGCGCTTAAACAGGATGACAAAAAATACAAAACTAACTTAAAAGTATATAAGCTTGAACAAAAAGATTTTGATTACAGCACTGTAAAATATGACGAGGGAATGATTTCCTATCTCGATTTATTACAAAAAAGAGAAAATCTCCTGAGCTTAAACAAGCAGGTTGTCTCTGACAAACTTAACTGTAACATTGATTACATAGGTTTGTACAAAGCAACAGGCGCCAAGCTCTAGTTTACACTATAAAACCACACTTCTTATATAAGAACTTTGTACCGCACAACTGAACCTCCCTAAGTTCAATGCGGTATTTTTTTTATTAACACCTTGTGCAAATATTTTTGCCGTGTGAATCAATGCCGCCTGTAAAAGCAAGAGCAAATTTATCTGCTGAATTGTCAATAATATCTAAAATACCCTGAATTTTTTTATTCGAGTATGATTGATAATACTTTTCATAAGCGTATGCTTTATCTCTGCCATATTTTTTATAGGTATAGAATAATTCATCAAAAAAGTCAGGGTACTCAAGTGTTGTGTTTTTTAAATTCAATCTCGCAGGATGAGCAATGCTCATCAGCCCATAATCCAGTGAAGATATAAAGCTGAGTGTATCTTCAAAAAAAGAAAACGCATCTTGTCCTGTGCAAGCCTTACCAACACTCGGGTGTGCTGTTTCACAAATATATTTGCCTTTCAAAAGAGTTTCTACAATACTTTGCGGGATTTGCGGAAGTTTTATAATATTTTCACCTATAATTTGATTCAAGTACTTTTCTAGAGCCTCTTTGTATATATAAAAGTATTTTTCATTGTTGAACATACTTTTATACTTGAAAACAGGCATTTCATAGCTCATGGATTTTATATCAATACCTTTGTTTTTTAAAATATTCAATATCTCATCATCATTTTCAACATAGTGAGAAAAGAGCATTTTTGCAAAAATATATTTTTTTAACGGGTGGCTGACTTCGTCCTCACCTTTGGTAATCATTGGGTGAATTTTTGAAGCTTCATCAAGAGAAAGCTCAATGTTGTATGTTTTCAATACATTTTCAAGCCCGTTTTGTAAATCAAAAAGAATTCTTTTGGCCACCTCAAATTTTAATTGCCGTTTTTTATTGATAAAGTCATTTAGTCTTTTATCAAACGGATTTATACAATATACAAGTGTATGAATGTCAAAAGCTTTTATTTGGCCGGAGAATTTTGTTCCTACCGTAGAAATTTCAACCCCTAAAACAAGTTTTAAATTCTTGTATTTTTCCTTGTTTTCCAATAAAAAAGTTAAAGCTTCTTTTGTACCCTCAATTGTATCGTGATCAGTAATAGCAAGTAAAAATTGTTTGTTATTTTTCTCTGCAATCATTTGTGCATTATCAAAAATTTCTTTGATATTTGCCGTACCGTCAGAATAAATTGTATGGACATGTAAATTTGCACAAAAGTTTTTTAAGGGCACAAACGAGTTTTTGTCATATTTTGACAAAAGATACCTGAACTCCTCTTCACCGACTATACAGTCAAGCAAGGCAGGGTCTTTTATTTTCAAATTATGTTGAAGAATTTCCTTATATTTTTTGTCAAACATAGTGTATAAACCTTTAGTTTTGTAAATAATCTTAAATAGAACAAAATAAATAAGCAATTTTTATTATTTACAGACTTAATTATAATATGAAGGTTCCGGTAGTTAGTACATCACATCAAGAAGCAATAAACAGCATGTTTAGTTCATTTGCCCGCAATTGTATCGGCAAAACAAAAAACAACATGCAACTTAAAGATGAATTTTTAACTTTAAACCGAAATTACACCAAAAGCGGCCTTGGTGATACTTTTTTGTACAAATCAGAGAGATTATCAGGCCATCTTTTAAAAAACGGCAACCTTAAACTTGCAAATATATTTATTAACGAACTCGGTAAAATTTATCTAAGAATAGGCAATGCAGAGCTCGCAGAAAAAACCATTCTTAAGTCACTTAGAATCAGCGAATTGTTGAATGATGAATTGCATGTACTGGCAAGATGCAATGACCTGGAATATTTGTATAAAGCACTTGATAATAAGGAGAAATTATTCAAACTTTTGCAAATGAAAAAAAACTGTGCAAAAAGAATAGTCAGAGATTACGAAAAATGCGCTAAAAACTTTAATTCATTGATGAGAGAGCCCACAAGCCTTGAATCAGTTAAGAAGCAGCTTGCTTTTACATATAACGACATGGCAGATATACTGGTCAGCAAGAGACCTAAAGACAGCATAAAAATGGTTGAAAAAGCGAGAGAAATTTATAAGGAATTGGGTCAGCAAAAAGAAGTTAATTTTCTTACAATAAAAATGCAGATTATAGAAAGAAATATGAAAAAACGCCAATATACAAAACCTTAAAATGTGGTATGCTTATTTTATGAAAGCACTGGTTTACAAAGGTAACGGCATTATACAAAAAGAACAAAGGCCTTTCCCTGTCATAAAAGACGAAAAAGATGCAATAGTAAAAGTAACAATTTCTTCTATATGCACAAGTGACTTGCATATTATGCACGGAGCCGTACCAAGAGCAAAAGAAAATATTGTTTTGGGACACGAATTTGTGGGAGAAATTGCAGCAATAGGTTCCGCTGTAAAGAACCTAAAAATCGGCGACAGAGTAAGCGCAAATTGTGAGACATTTTGCGGAGAATGTTATTTTTGTAAAAGAGGATATATAAATAACTGCATAAACGGAGGCTGGGAGCTTGGTTGTACAATTGACGGATGCCAGGCAGAGTATGTGCGTGTCCCTTATGCTGAAAACGGCCTGACTTTGATACCAGACAATGTTAGCTATGAAAATGCACTCTTTGTGGGAGATATTCTCTCTAGCGGCTACTTTGGTGCACAAATGTGTGAAATCCGAAATGGGGATACAATAGCTGTAATAGGCTGCGGGCCTGTGGGTTTGACTTCTATGATATGTGCAAAATTAAAAGGTGCATCAAAAATTGTTGCAATTGATATTGACGAAAATCGCCTAAACATTGCACAACAGCAGCAGCTAGCAGATATTTGCTTAAACCCGCTAAAAGATGATATTGAATACGCAGTAAAAAGCATTACAGAAAACAGAGGCGCTGACAGTGTGATTGAAGCAGCAGGAGCTCAAACAACATTTGAAATGGCCTGGAAAATAGCCAGACCAAATGCAATAGTAGCAGTTGTAGCAATGTATGAAAGTCCGCAAATATTGCCTCTGCCACAAATGTACGGAAAAAATCTTATATTTAAAACCGGAGGAGTCGATGCTATTTATTGCAAAGAGCTCCTCCGGTATATATCCGAAGGCAGAATTAATACTGATTTTCTTATTTCCAAAAAGATAAAATTTGATGATATTTTACACGGCTATGAAATTTTTGAAAACAAAGCCGATAATATTTTGAAAATAGCAGTATATTCTGAATAGTAAAATTTCTTATTAGTCACCGCTTCCGGCATACAAATTGCTGTAATTGCTTCCTGAGGACGACCCATCAGGAACCCATACAGGGTCATAGCCTGCGCCACTTCTTGGTCCATCCCAATCTTCCGGATAACAGTCTGTCCAAGGTCTGTATTCATAGTGACCTTGGCCGCTTGCATAACCAGGCTCACCGGGTTTTATTTCCTTTTTATCATTCCCTCTAAATGCTGGTGAGGAATTCATCTTACCTCTGGACTGATTTCTGGATACTTATTTCTTCAAAAAAGGCAGAAATACGAGGCATTATATGGATTTTGAAATGGAATATATTGAAGAATCATTGAATTTTCCTGTTTGGAAAACAAGATTTTTAGAGGGATTTTGTCCAATATATGAAATTTTTGAAGCAGATAAAACATCAGATAAGTCTTCAACTGGATGTGTGCTCCTAAACCTGTTTAACCGCATGATTAATATTATAAAAAAACGTCTAAAAGAAGAACACAATATCTCCACACTTTTTCCAACAGATACAATAATTGAAGGCCAAAAGGCCGGCTATATAGAAAATAAAGATTTATGTTTTGAAATAATTAATTATTCGATCAATTTTTACAGTACCAAAAGTTTTAGCATATATCCCAAAGACGAATATTTAAAATTGCTAGCAGACTTTTATAAAAAATTTAGCAGTGATGTAAAATATGCCACCGCCAACATAATACACAAAAAAAGTAAAAATATTGATAATCTTTTCGGATTAAAAAAAGAATATTATGACGATATCATTAACGTAATGAAAAATAATAAGAACGTAAAAGTTGCAAGAATTTTGGGTTCGAGAATATCTGAAAATTACAGAGAATTTTCAGATATCGATATGATTCTTGAGGGCACTTATACAGAGAAGGGCTTTGAGAGAATAAGAAAACAGCTCCAACGGCTTAAAATACCATATTTTATTGATATCTACGATGTAAATTACAGATTAAAACCATTTATATATCGTAATACAATTAGAAGCAAATTTTTTTACAAACGCTCTGACTATTTTGTCGACAATTATATTTCTTTTATAGAGATGTAAAGCATACGCAATTATGCTGAAATGCAAGATCACGCTATTTAATTGAATGGCATAAAAATACCCCGGATTGGACTCGAACCAACGACGCACAGCTTAGGACGCTATCGCTCTATCCAACTGAGCTACCGGGGCGAAAATAATTAATTATTATACTTTTATTCTATAACAATAAATCTAATTTAAAAAGTATTTGTCAAAATAAAAATTATACTTTCGAAGAATAATTTTACTATTTTGTTTTGATACTATTCAGATATAAATAAAAATAAAAACATAGATTTAGGAAAGTAAGGTAATGGCAATTTGCACAAAAATTAATAATACTATTTGTATGAAAAGAATATTTGCTATTTTAATGTTAACTTTATTGGGTACACAAGCTATTGCAGCGCCATGTCAGGTTGCGCAATGCCAAGAACAGGTGCTGTGTGAACAACATATGTTTCCGGAAAAAAATGCACCTTGCAATAAGGTCATTATCACAAACCTGAGAAATATTTTGTGCAAAGGTAATGTTTTTACTGTAGTATTTAACTGCAAATTCTGGTCAGACAAACAAAAAGCTGGTGACAGGGTAAATTTTAGTGTTCCTGAAGCCATTTACACACAGGAAGGTACATTGCTCATACCTGCTTGTTCAAAACTCGTTGCTACTGTAATAAAAATTGAAAAACAACGCAAATTCAATAAGAATGCAAGGGTACATTTAAAATTTGAATGCCTTGTGCTGCCAGATGGCTCAGTTACAGCGATGTCAGCCAAACCATTCACTAAAGACGACACTCTAAAAGAAGGCCCCTGGATGACTGCTGGAAAGCTTACTGCTTCAACATTAGGCCTAGGCATAGCGGGTGCAGGAGCCGGTGTAGGTTTTGCCTTTATTCCAAATCCAGCAAAGATTGGCACTGGTCTTGCTATTGGAATACCAATTGGCTGCACTGTCGGTTTGATAACAGGACTTGTTACACCTGGATTAAAATATCATGCAAAAGCAGGAGAAGCCATAAAAATTATACTGTGCGATGATTTATGCATAAAAAAGACAGATTGTCTAAAAACTCAACAACAATAAAACCATAAAAAATTAAATAAAAGTATATAAAAGAAAGATTCTCTAAAAAGGGAATCTTTTGTATTTACAGCATTGCTATAATAACTTTGTCAATAAAAAGACGCAGCCAAGCTAAATATATGGAGGTATTATGGAAAAAGATAATAAAAAACACAACACAAACACTGCAACTAAAAAGCCAACAACAAAAGAAAACAAAACAGATAACAAAAAAATGTCTCACCCTTCAGACAAAAAAGATAAGAAATAAGCAAGAAGGCAGCATATTTGCTGCCTTCTTGCTACTAACTTAGATAGCAATTCGAATGTTAAACATTAAACCCCAACCGTCTCTTCCACCTGTACGAATTATTGTCTCTAAAAAACAGGTTATACGCTCGCTTACTCTTTTTCTTACACCTGCACCAAATTGCGCCCAGGTATTCAAAGTTAGAGTTTCGAGATTTAGACCATTTCCGGTAGCTTTTATATCACTCATAATCGGTATTACGCAACCTCCATAAATATATGGCTCAAATCCTGTTTCATTTCTGTATGTAAGCCGCAACGAAGGAGCAACAGTTAAACCATTTACTTGAGATTGATCCATATCAACACTCTGAAAATTTACGAGATTTGATGGGCTTAAAAAAGTATAAGCTGTAGTGACATTAGGCTGCACAATAAATCTATTGCGTATTTTCCAGTTGTACGCAAGTTTTAAAGCTGTACCGGCTGTAATTATTGCATAGTCATCGTGCCCCCTGATGCATATCTGGAAGTAACACCCAGGCCACCTCCATTTATAGTCCAACCGGCATAGAAGTCATCTTTAAAGGCGCTAAGCAAAAAACCACCGTAACCTCCGTTTTGATTCATGTGAGAATCCAGATACTGTTGGCTTGAGCCAAGGTAAGAGGCGTAAATTGTGGGGAAAAGCTTCCAGTCATTCCTTGTTTCGTGCATAGGAAAATCAAAGCCAATCATAAATCCGTATGATTGGTTATTTAAACCACCTGATGCACCTGATAAATTAAAGGTTTCCAGGTTTACATATGGTCTTATCCACATTGCAGAACCATCTTCGTAATAATTATCTACATACAAGCCGGTCGGGCCGTTTGAAGCATAGGAGTTTAATTTTCTTGAGGCTAACTTTTGCTCTCTAAGATTTGTGTATATCTCATCAGTTCTATTTAAAGAATAATCATAGCTCAGCATTTGATTCATAAATGCAGCCGCGGTTGTACCCTGGTATCTTTGTATATTGGGGTTTAAACCGCCTAATTCTATTAACGTTAATTTTGGTGTCAGAGCCCATTTGTAGGTTTTGAGACCACCATATACTATAGAGTTTTGTAATTCTTGAGATAGAGCAAGGTCTGTACCAAATTTGTCATGATCAAATATATCAAAGATTGTAACAGACTGGATAGGATCACTTATGACGTTTATATCTCTTATAGTAATCATTGTCATATCATCAGGACTGCCTGTCATATTGATATAGTCTGCAATTAAATTTGCCGGATCAACATCAATGCATAAAGAATTGCCTCCACCTTTTAAATTAAGATTTAATGTTGAATCATTTACAAAACCGTTCATAAAGTTGAAATTTGTATTTACTGATGTAATAGGCGCATTTGGTAAACCGGACAACTTGTCATAAAAATTTAAGTTTATATTTTTTGTTGTAATATCACCTTTAAAATCATTGTTTGCAGATCCTAAAAAGATATTGTCATTATATGATGATGTCCCGTTTATGTTGAGTTTTGTACCCTCTAATCCGGAGATATTATCAGCGAGAACAATTTTAGATCCGTTTGATACGTTATGATTCATTGTGCCAATATAGCTTGGATCATTTGGATCTATATGAAGATGAAAAGCATTACTTCCTGAAGAATCTGTATTGCCTGAAAAAATTATTGAATCTTCAGGATTGTCAGCATTAATATCCATAATACCTTGAATATATAATGCACCGCCAAGGCCTTCTTTTGCTGTGTTATTTATAAATTGCGCAGTACCGGACATATTTACGGTTGTATCAGATCCGATATATATTGCACCTCCGTTAGTTTTAGCCGTATTATTATTAAATATATTCGAATTTTTGAAGTCAGCATTCAAGCCGTAAATAATCATGGCTCCGCCTCTTTCATTTTGTGATTCATTATTAGAAAAGACACAATCAGAAATTACTGAATCAGCATACATAAGTGATACAGCACCGCCAAAATAATTTGCGGTATTTTTATCAAAAGTTGTATTGTAAAGCTGAATGCTATTGCCACCTTCTATTGCCCCACCGTGTCCGCTTACTGCATTATTGCCGGTAAAAGTAGAATTGCTTACAATCAGAGAGCCTGAATTTGATATTGCACCTCCGTCATTACCTGCGCTGTTAGAATCAAATAAGGCATTATCTATATTAAAGTACCACTGTTGCTTATTGCTCCACCTGTACCGGATTGGATTGTATTATTAGTAAAAATTGAATTATTTTCTATTTTCAAAACCCCTGCGTTATTTATTGCTCCCCCAAGAGAGCCACTGGTAACAGAATTTTTATCAAAACTTGTATTATTTAAAGTGACATCACCGCTATTGATAAACAAAGCACCACCACCCATAGATGCAATATTTTCATTTATTATAGAATCTGTGATATTTAGGGTGCCTCCGTTAATATATGAAGCACCCCCTTGAATACTTGCTGTGTTATTGGACAATATTGAATTTTTGATACTACCTGTACCATTTGCAAAATATATTCCTCCACCACGATAAGTAGAGTTATTTTCCGTGATATTTGTATCTGAAATTTCTGTAGTTCCGCTAACTATGTAAAGCCCCCACCCTCATAGGCTTTATTTTGTGATACTGTAGATTTTTCCATATTTAAACTACCGGTACCTTTATTAGCTATGGCACCGCCACTCCAGCCAGTATTATTTTTAAATGAAGAATTTATGATATCAAGGCTACCACTGTTACTAGTGATTATTGCATTATTATCGTTGAATGAATTCCCGTAAAAGTTTGAGCTATCAATTGTAAAAGTTTGATTATTTACAACAATCCCACTGCCCTGCTTGTCAGATTGAATATCCAAATCAGCAATTTTAGAGCTTTTCCCGGCACCGTTAAAAGTAAAAATATGCCCATCAAGTGACAAAACATTATGGTTATCAATATTACTTCCATTCAGTTCGATGCTGACAGCCTCTGTCACGGCTGAAGATAGAGACACGTCATTGGTAATATCAATTTTATGAGATTCATTTGGCATAGAATTAGCTTTTGACAGTGCATCCATAAGGTTTTGTGTATCATCTGCAGTAAAATCCTCAGCATACACACAATTTAGAGAAAGCAAAATAAAACAAATAAAAGCAGTACCAAATGAAAATAATCTATTTTGCAACATCGATATTATCTACAATCAAAACATTAATGAGATAATATTAAAGATTCAAATATAAGAATCTATTACCCGATGAACAGGACAGCCAGGTATATATTTTATGCAAGTGGAATAAATTTTTTAAAATAATCTCTAAGATTTTCATCACAAACATAAACAAATGTTCCTTTGATGCCTCTTGTCAGGAAAACAGCGTATGTATTAAGAACATATTTTAAGAGGTCATCATCATTTACCCCTTTTTTTAGTTTGTTATCAAAAAACTTATTACGGTCCAGTTTTATTTTATTTTCACTTTTATCAAAGTATAAGCTAGGTCCAATAACAACTGCAGCATAATTTAAATCTACGCCCGGCAAAGTATATATGCTGCCCATTTCTTTACTAGCATCAGGATTTCTTAACCACCCAGCAGTTTGTTTATTCCATTGTATATCTATACCATCTAAAGTAATATCTGCTAAACGATTATTATTCTTAGCCTTCCATTCCCAGTCATAGCCGCTGCAATATCTGCAAAGTCCAATGGTCTGCTCTTTTTCTGCAATAAGTTTCGCCATATCTTTAAAGGAATCAAAGAGTTTAAACTCATAGTTGTCAAATATTTTAGATTCTACTGTTTTTTGAAATCTTGATTCAAAACTTTTTTGGGGTATATCACAAGGGCTTGTAATCTGTTTTGAATCGTAAAATAGAATCTGACAATCAGAATTTGTTAATATCCAATCAAGTTCGTCGTTATTAGAATCCAAGCCTAATCTTGAATTACCTTCCTTAAAAAACTTAGTAAACAATCCAAGGTTTTTATTATGCCTTAGCCTTTGTGCTTCATCGCAAATAATAATATCATAATGTTCTTTTGATAAACAGATTGGAGAAATAACATCATTTTTACTCAACCCTTTAATGTTTTTAAAAACTTCCTGTATTTCTGCACGAATTGATGGATTTGCATAAACAAGTCCTATTTTTTTGTCTTTATATCGTTCATTATTTCTCAAGAAATAGAATAAAGATATTGCCACAACAGTTTTTCCTGTTCCAGCGTCACCATTAATAAAAATTGGTCTGTTTTTATAATTTTCTTTGTGTGGCTCTGTTTCACAAGAATCTAATGTATGGATAATACTTGTTAAAGTCTTTTGTTGCTCTTGGGTTAACGTTGTAAATGGCGAATATTTAAACAAATTTGAGTTAAGAATTGAGTTAAAATCATGAGACCTTACCAACCCTTTTTGCTCAAGCTTAAACCACAAATCATCAAAGTATAATTCAAATATATTTTTTCTGTAATAATGAGTGTTTTGCCCATCATTACCATTAACAACATTGAAATTTTTATCAACTTTCATTAACTTAATCAGCAAATTTTCATAATGTTTTGATGGGGTCTCTTCTGCTAATTTCCCGGTAATTACATGCATTCTTTTAAAAAAGTACTTTTTCAATTTATTTTTAAGAGAGTCAGAGTCATGCTCTTTTGCTCGTCTTATAAAATCATTAGATTCACCAACATAGGCATCTTTTCCATTTTCCAATATATAAACACTATGATAGTCAAATAAGTTATTCCAATTATCGAAATCTTTATTTGAAAAATTGAAAGTTTCAATATTAAACATTATAACCTGACGGATAAATTTGAAAGAGGAAAAGCGGGTATAATTTAGAAAATGTTTGAAATTAAGCCACTTCCCTCAATTTAAGAAAAAATTATCCTTTTTATCCTTTATTTATCCTTAGAATTATCCTTTTTTCTTGTTAGTTTAGGGAATTTTGCCTCAAACCACGACAGAATTTGGGTTCTAGCAAGGATAGAAAAAGGATAAAAATTTCCGAGAAGTGGGAAGTTTTTGTCGGATTAGTATGCCAAACTACTTGTTATTAAGTTTTATAAGGCAGTTTATAGTTTAACAAGTTTTGTATTAAAAAATCAATAATTATAGCGTAAATTCACAGCCCAATTTGGCATTCCAAATTCTATTAACAAGTCAATAAAACTTTTAGAATATTTTCTTATATCACCTTCAGCTGCAACTGCAATAAATTCTTTGGGATTATTAAAAGCATAGTCAAAATGTTTATTTTTTATATTTAAATTCCCTTTTTTAAATTCGTTGTATAACTGACTTTTAATTTTTGATTTAATAGTTTTTCCATCTGCTTCATACCAACTATCAGGGAATTTTTCTAATCGTTTCCAGTCAGCACAATGCATTAGTTCGTGTCTTAAAGCCCATTCAATATTTTCATAACCACATATTGCTATTTTACCAGAGCCATTTGCACAACAATAACCGCTAGATTTTGAACCACCATAAGCTGATGTGTCATCAACATAATCTTTTTGAGCCTTGAGTAGATTTATTGTTGGTGGAAATCTTAAGCTGCCCCAGAACCTAAATCCTACTCTAGTTGCACTTTTCCAATTTTCGAATACTCTTTCGATGTAATCAATTTTATCTTTACGGAAATTTGAAGTCGGTATAATTATTTTCACTCCATATTTTTCATTTATTTTTTTAAGTTTTTCTTTATCGGAAGGAGACATTGAAACAGAATTCGGAATACTATCCAAATATATATTTTCATACATATAAGTTAATGCCGGATCACGCTGATAGCTATCATTATTATCGCAGGCTTCAATAAAACATTCTACCCTTTGCTGCTCAATATAATCAAGGTACGAATCCTTATTTATTGTTATATTATTATCTTTACAATATTTTCTATATTTGAGCCATTGTGGAGTGGTTGAACCATCAATTTGTTTATATGTAATATATTTATTTGTAAGATTATTATATGCCTCTATTTTCTTTAATAAAAACTTCTGTTCACCTATTCGCATATTAATTGGCAATGAACGTATATCCTCTTTTTGGCACTCGAATAAAGTACGGAGTTTCTTATCATCAATATTCTTTATACCATTTTCTATTTCTTTTAAATATGCTTCATATTCACATACTTTAATAGCAATTGTAGGATAATCGAGAAGTGTTGTTTTACCGGTATTAATATCTTTGATAATTTCACTAAAATCTAATGCTAAAGAAAAGTTTATTTTATTTCTTACAAAACAATCCAAAGCACTATTAGAAAATCTTGTCTGATACTTTTTCGTTTGAGGGTCACGATATTCTTTTTGTGCAAGTACAAAAAAGTTCGAAAAATCCTTAATATTTGCTAACTGTAAAATTTCCTTTGCATTATAACGGTATTCTTCTTTTCCCTCTGGAGTTATTAATTTTAGGGTTGATAATAGTTCAATATTTTTATAATTTTCGTGTTTTGAGAATTCAGCCAATGCTCATGTACGGTAAAGAAGCAAGCAACCGAAAACAATAGATAGACAGCCAGCACTACACTATTCCGAACCAAAGACCAAAAGATAAGCATTTTGAGAAAATCTAAACTTTTGGATTTTCCTACAATGCCGACTACGGCGGAATCCCTCCCACTCCTTATATCTTTCTTTCCG